>ENA-UEYI01001314-UEYI01001314.1-human-gut-metagenome-genome-assembly--contig:-NODE-1314-length-21385-cov-5.209452_pt1 | contig 21385 bp, 16 predicted proteins | sample MGYA00242900_ERZ507916 | MGnify/ENA primary metagenome ERZ507916 (study PRJEB26167, sample SAMN06115521) | human gut metagenome | host: Homo sapiens | place: China:Chongqing | collected 2015-09-02...
GGGACTTCCTGATTCGGACGGAGTTCAAGGGGCCGCGGCTGATCCTGCCGTCGAAGTGCGCGAGCTCTGTGGCGCTCGTGCTCAATGAGCTCGTGCTCAACGCAATGGAGCACGCCTTCACGGGCAGGAAATCGGGCCTCATTGGTCTGGCCGTCCAGGAGGATGCGGACCACTGGCACCTCGACTTCTACGATGACGGCGTGGGCCTGCCGGAAGGGTTCGAGGATATGCCGCGCAAGTCGCTGGGCCTGACCATCGTCCAGACGCTTGTCGAGGGTGACCTCGGCGGCACGTTCGCCATCGAGAACGACGAGAGGGGACCGGGGCACGGCACGCATGCAAGGCTCTGCATCCCCAAAGTACAGCCCAATCCGACGGATGAGGGCTGAGCATGCGAGCAGGCCGGAAGGTCATTTTGATTCTTGATTGTTTTTGTGATTGTTACTGAAAGGATTGCACGGGAAAGGCTGGAATAATTTATGGCACATGAGACGTTACGGATTGTCATTGCAGATAATGAATCCATCATCCGCATGGATTTGCGTGAAATGCTCGAAGAAGCCGGTCATGAGATCGTCGGCGAGGCCATCGATGGGCGCAAGGCGGTGGAACTGACGCGGCAGCATCGCCCGGATCTCGTCATCATGGACATCAAGATGCCGCAGATGGACGGCATCACGGCCGCGCGCAAGATCTCGGAGGAGAAGCTCGCGCCAGTTCTGCTGCTCACGGCGTTCAGTCAGCCGGAGATCGTCGAGAAGGCGAAGGACTCCGGCGTGCTCGGCTACCTCGTCAAGCCGGTGCAGGAGACGAATCTCTTCCCGGCCATCGAGATCGCCATGTCGCGCTGGCGGGAGATGCAGGGGCTCGAGCAGGAACTCGCGGGCCTGCGCGATTCCCTGGCCATGCGCAAGACGCTCGACCGCGCCAAGGGCATCCTCATGGCAGCGCACCACCTGTCGGAGCCGGAGGCCTATCGTCGCATCCAGCAGTACGCGATGATGAAGCGCCTGACCGTTAAGGAAGTCGCTGAGGCCATCGTCAAAGCGGCCGGCGGCAAGGTCTGATACAGGATTCCGTCATAAAATTTTGGTTTACATATTGACAAACTATGTTATCTCGGTTAAGATAGAAACATCGTTTGAAGTTTTGCAGTTTTAAACTCAAGAGCTTGACGAGGACTGACCAGAAAAATGGAGGTTCTAAGGCAGGCGCGTAATGCGCCAGCCTTAGGACCTTTTTTGTTTTTCAATTTGCTTTGTAGATGTGTAGTAGATGAGTAGATGACTTGTGAGGTGATGGCAGTGGAACATATTTCTGTGCAGGCCAATGGGATGTATCAGAGCATGCGGCGCGGGTATGCGGATATCGTGCGCTTAGGGCTCAGCATGCTGCGCATCGGCACGATTGGCTTTGGCGGCGGCAATGCACTGATTCCCGTCATCGAGAAGGAAGTTGTAGAAAACGGCAAGCTCGTCACGAAGCGTGAATACGATGAGGACGTTGTCGCGGCCTGCATCACGCCAGGCGCACTGCCCGTCGAGATTGCGGCCGGCATCGGCCAGCGCCTCGGTGGCGCGTCCGGCATGCTCATGGCAGCTTCCATGATGGCGTTGCCGGGCGCCTTCTTCACCGTCCTGATTCTCGCCGTACTGACGGGCGAGCAGGGGGCGGCTCGGCTCGGCATCCGCTACATCTCCATCGGTCTCGGCGCGTTCATCATCAGCCTGCTGCTGGCCTATGCCATCAAGACGCTCGGCGCCATGCAGCAGGCCGGCACGCGGGCGTTCCGCGCGATGTGCCTCGCGATGATCGCGGTCTTCCTGCTCTCGTCGGAGAAGAACCTCTACGCGCTGCTTGGCTTGCACATGGAGCCCGTGTTCCACCTGTCGGTCCTCTCGATCCTCGGGCTCTCGTTCTTCCTGATCATCTTCCTCGGCAGCGGCTTCTCGAGGAAGAAGGGAATCTTAGCGGCGGTGCTCACGGCTGCGTTCCTGTTCAGCGGCAGCCAGCTTCCCGCGCTTTCTGCACCGGTCCTTCACGATGCCACAGCTGCTCTGATGACGGTGCTCGGCTTCTGCGGGCTGGTCCGCAGTTTCCGCTCGGGCAATGAATCGGTCGACGGGGGGAAGCTCTTCAAGGACACCCTGCGCGAGGTCTTCGTCTGGCTGGCTTTTGCGCTGCTCTTTGCCTTGCCGGCACTGATGATGCTGCCGGGCAGCTCTTCATTCCTCGGCGAGGGCTTCCTCTCCTCGCTGCTCTCGTTCGGCGGCGGTGATGCCTACCTGACGATTGCCGACGGCCTGTTCGTGCAGGGCGGCACGGTGGCGGCTGCTGACTTCTACGGCCAGCTCGTCCCCGTGGCCAATGCCCTGCCCGGATCGATTCTCTGCAAGATATTGACGGGCATCGGCTATCTGGCGGGCTTCCAGATGGGCGGCACCTCTTCGGGGCTCATCCTCGCTTTGGCGGGCTTTGCCGTCAGTGTGGCGGCGTCGGGCCTGATCTTCGGCCTCATCGCGCGCCTCTTGCGCACTTTCCACGATGTGCCGGTCTTCCGCCAGATCAGCCTTTGGGTGCGCCCCATCATCAGCGGCCTGCTGCTCAACGTCGCACTATCGATGCTGCGCACGAATCTCGAGATCGGTGCAGGGCTCTCCGTGCCGGAGGCGGCCGTGCTCGGCCTGACCGTCGGGCTCGCGCTCTTTTGCCTCTACCTGCTCTGCGCGCGCCGCAAAGCCATGACCGTGCCGATGCTCGTCTCAGCTGCCGCAGGGCTCGGACTCATCCTCATCTGACGGATTTGCTATTTTCTATCGATTTAAGACTTGCTGTTTAGGAGAGATTGTATGAAGAATGGAAAGCTCGAGCGGCGTCATCTGGAAACGGACGTCCTCATCATCGGCGGCGGCACGGCGGGCTGCTATGCGGCCATCCGGCTCGGCGCCGAGAAAGACCTGCGCGTGCTCGTCGTCGAGAAGGCCAATATCGAGCGCAGCGGCTGCCTCGCGGCCGGTGTCAATGCGCTCAACGCCTACATCTCGAACGGCCATACGCCGGCCGATTACGTCGAGTATGCGCGCCGCGATGCGGAGGGCATCATCCGCGATGACCTCATGATGACGATTGCAGAGTCGGTCAACGCGGTCACCGAGGACCTTGAGCGCCGCGGCCTCGTGATCCTCAAGGATGCGGAAGGCCATTACGTCACGCGCGGTTGGCGCAACGTCAAGATCAACGGCGAGAACATCAAGCCGCTGTTGGCCAAGGGCGTGCGCGAGCAGGAAAACGTCACGGTGCTCAACCACGTCAACATCACGGACCTCAAGGTCACGGATGGCGCGGTGCACGGCGCCTGGGGCTTCTCGGTCCGCGAGCGCACGGCTTACGACATCGAGGCAAAGGCCGTGCTGATTGCGACGGGCGGCGCTGCGGGGCTCTATCGGCCCAATAACCCGGGCTTCTCGCGCCACAAGATGTGGTACCCGCCATTCAACACGGGGGCCGGCTATGCGATGGGCATCCGGGCCGGCGCGGAGATGACGACGCTCGAGCACCGCTTCGTCGCCCTGCGCTGCAAGGACACGATCGCACCGACGGGCACGATTGCGCAGGGCGTCGGCGCCAAGCAGGTCAATGCCAAGGGCGAGGTCTACGAGACGAAGTACGGGCTCACGACGCCGCAGCGCATCTTCGGCACGGTGGAGGAGAACCGCAAGGGAAACGGCCCCTGCTACCTCGATACGTGCCACATCACGGCGGAGCAGCAGTCGGACCTCTACCATGCTTATCTCAACATGGCGCCGGCCCAGACGCTCAAGTGGATCGAGAGCGGCAAGGGGCCGAAGGAGCAGCCGGTCGAGGTCGAGGGCACGGAGCCCTATGTGGTCGGCGGCCATACGGCCAGCGGCTTCTGGGTCGATACGAACCGCGAGACGACCATCCACGGCCTGTTTGCCGCCGGCGATGTCGCGGGCGGTGCCCCGCAGAAGTACGTGACGGGCGCTCTCGCAGAAGGGGAGATTGCCGCGGATGCGCTGGCCGATTATCTCGCAGCAAAGCAGGATAAGCCTGCGCCTGGAACAGCGGTGAAAGACGAAGGTGAAGTGTACGAAGCTTATGAAGCGTATCTCTCGCGCGAGCCGGGCAACCTGACGGTGGAGCAGCTCGAGGAGGCCATGCAGAAGACCATGGACGAGTACGCAGGCGGCATCCATACGGACTACCGCTACAATGCGAGCCGCCTGAAGCTGGCCGATGAGAAGATCCAGCACATCGAAACGCTGCTGCTGCAGCTCGCGGCCGAAGGCCCCTACGAGCTCCTCAAAATCTACGAGCTGCGCGAGCGTCTGACGGTCTGCCGCGCCCTCATCGCGCATCTTCTCGCGCGTCATGAGACGCGCTGGCACACGTTTGGCGAGAACGCCGACTATCCGCAGCAGTCCGAAGACGGGCTCTGCTACATCAATTCACGCCTAGAACATGGAGCCTTCCATATATATAGAAGGCCGCTGGTCAAAGGAGGTCATTATGAGCATACGCGTCCATGAAGACCGCTGCATCGGCTGCGGCCGCTGCACGGAAGCCTGTCCGGGCAACCTTCTGCTCATGCAGGAGACAGATGCAGGCCGCAAGGCGAAGATCCGCGAGGTCCGCGACTGCTGGGGCTGCACGGCCTGTATGAAGGTATGCCCCGTCAGCGCCATCGGTTACTTCCTCGGCGCAGATCTCGGCGGCAGCGGCAGCACGATGACGATCGAGCGGCAGGGCTATTACTATCATTGGCACATCCGCAAGCCCGACCAGCACGACGTCACCATCACGATTGACCGTGAGAACGCCAACCAATACTGAGTAAGGAGTCAATACATATGGGAAAATTATCGCACCTCGATGCACTTGAGGCCGAGGCCATCTACATCATCCGTGAGGTCGCGGCCGAATCCGAGAACCCGGTCATGCTCTATTCCATCGGCAAGGACAGCACGGTCATGATGCACCTGGCCCTCAAGGCATTCTATCCGGAGAAGCCGCCCTTCCCGTTCCTGCACATCAACACGACGTGGAAGTTCCATGAGATGATTGCCTTCCGCGATGCGCAGGCCAAGAAGTACGGCCTCGACATGATCGAGTACAAGAACGAAGAAGGGCTCGCAGCGGGCGTCAACCCGTTCGATTACGGCGCCTCCTACACCGACATCATGAAGACGCAGGCTCTCAAGCAGGCGCTGACGAAGTACGGCTTTACGGCGGCATTCGGCGGCGGGCGCCGCGATGAGGAGAAGTCGCGCGCGAAGGAGCGCGTCTTCTCGTTCCGCAATGCGGCACAGGCCTGGGATCCGAAGAACCAGCGCCCGGAGATGTGGAAGCTCTACAACTCGCAGATCAACAAGGGTGAGAGCATCCGCGTCTTCCCACTGTCCAACTGGACGGAGAAGGACATCTGGCAGTACATCCGCCGCGAGAACCTCGAGATTGTCTCGCTCTACTTCGCGAAGGAGCGTCCGGTCATCGAGCGCGACGGCAATCTCATCATGATCGACGATGACCGCATCGTCAAGAAGCTCGACCTCAAGCCAGAGGACATCGAGCACAAGAAAGTCCGCTTCCGCACGCTCGGCTGTTATCCGCTGACGGGGGCTGTCGAGTCGGATGCTGATACACTGGATGCGATCGTGGAGGAGACGCTCGGCGCTGTCGAGTCGGAGCGCACGAGCCGCGTCATCGATCACGAGGGAGCCGGCAGCATGGAGCGCCGGAAACGGGAGGGTTATTTCTGATATGAACGATTTACTCAAATTCATCACCTGCGGCAGCGTCGACGACGGCAAGTCCACCCTGATTGGCCATCTCTTGTACGATGCCAAGCTCATCTATGCGGACCAGGAAAAGGCCCTGCTGCTCGACTCCAAGGTCGGCAGCCGCGGCGGCGCCATCGACTACTCGCTGCTGTTGGACGGGCTGCTCGCGGAGCGCGAGCAGGGCATCACGATCGATGTCGCCTACCGCTACTTCACGACGGACAACCGCAGCTTCATCTGTGCCGACACGCCGGGCCATGAGGAGTACACGCGCAATATGGCCTGCGGAGCCTCGTTCGCTGATCTCGCCGTCATCCTCGTCGACGCGACGCAGGGCGTCCTGACGCAGACGCGCCGCCATGCCCGCATCTGCGCGCTCATGGGCATCCGCTACTTCGTCTTCGCCATCAACAAGATGGACCTTGTCGGCTATTCGGAGCAGCGCTTCAAAGAGATTGAAGCGCAGATCGCGGAGCTGCAGCAGGAACTCCATCTGCACGATGTCAAGCTCATCCCCGTCTCGGCGACGGAGGGCGACAACGTCACGAAGAAGTCGCCGAACATGACCTGGTACGACGGTCCGACACTGCTCGACTATCTCGAGCAGGTCGACGTCAGCGCCGTGCAGGAGGAAGGCTTCTACATGCCGGTCCAGCGCGTCTGCCGCCCGAACCACGAGTTCCGCGGGTTCCAGGGGCAGATCGAGAGCGGCAGCATCGCCGTCGGCGACACGGTCACGTCCCAGCCGAGCGGTGAGGAGGCCCAGGTCAAGAAGATCCTCGTGGCCGACCGCGAAGCAGAGTCGGCCTTCAAGGGGCAGCCGGTCACGATCCAGCTCAACCGCGAAGTCGACGTCTCGCGCGGCTGCGTGCTCGAGAAGGGCAGCCACGTCCGCCAGGCCGCCAACTTCAAGGCGGAGATCCTCTGGATGGACGATGTGCCGCTGACTATCGGCAAGAACTTCATGGTCTTCCTCGGCACCAAGAAGATCCCGGGCATCCTGACGAAGATCGACTACCGCATCGACATCAATACGGGCGAGCACGTCGAGGCGACGGGCCTCAAGAAGAACGAAATCGCTGTCTGCGAGATTGCCGTGACGGAGCCGATCGTGCTCGACACGTTCGACCATCACCGCACGCAGGGCGAGCTCATTCTCATCGACCGCATCAGCAACATGACGGCGGCCTGCGGCGTCGTGCGCGAAATCCCCGACGCATCGTCCAAACGCCACTTCGCAGCCAATCAGCAGATGCGCAGCGCACTCAACTGGCAGGCACCTCTGGCCATTGCCTTTGAGCCCGCGAAGGACGGCATCACGCTTGCGACCATCGAAGAGGCCGAGTACTACCTCGTGCGCAACGGCCGCCACACCTACCTCTACCATCCGAGGGAGGGCGAGGACCCAGCACCGGTGCTCCGTGATCTGCTTCAGGCCGGCCTCGTCGTCCTGCTCGTGCTCGATAGCGACCAGCCGCTGCCAGAAGGCGTTCAGAGTTTCCAAGAGCTTGCCGGCGCAGAGGAAGGCGCTGATTCCCAGCAGATTGCTGCAGCCATCCTGCACCACTCGATGCTCGACTCCATGATGGCGCCGAACAACTGGATTATCTGAGATACGCCCATATGCACGCCAACAAAGGCCAGATTGAACTGGCCTTTGTTTTTTTGACTTTTTTATGGATTCGATATTGACATTTTGACTTAGACGGGGTAATATAAAGACTGTAGTTAGCACTCGGGTTTAGTGAGTGCTAACACCATCAACATGTAAATTCATTTTTATAGGAGGAAGATACCTATGATTAAGCCATTGGGCGAAAGAGTTGTCATCGAAGTTGCAGAGAGCGATGTAAAGACGGCCAGCGGCATCGTGCTGCCGGACACGGCCAAAGAGAAGCCGCAGAAGGGCACGGTCGTTGCGGTTGGCGCTGGCAAGCTGCTCGATAATGGCGAGCGCGCTGCTATGGAAGTCAAGGTTGGCGATGGCGTCATCTTCTCCAAATACTCGGGTTCTGAGGTCAAGGTAGAGGGCAAGGATTACCTGATTGTCCGCGAGAGCGATATCCTCGCAGTCATCTGACCGTCCCGCGATTGAAATACCAGATACGAATTTTCTCGGAGGTAATATAAATGGCAAAGCAGATTCTGTTTGACGAAGAAGCACGCCGCGCACTCGGCCGCGGTGTTGATGCACTGGCAAATGCAGTAAAAGTAACGCTTGGACCGAAGGGCCGCAACGTCGTCCTCGACAAGAAGTTCGGCGCTCCGACGATCACGAACGATGGTGTCACGATCGCACGCGACATCGAGCTCGAAGATCCGTTTGAGAACATGGGCGCACAGCTCGTCAAGGAAGTCGCCACGAAGACGAACGATATCGCCGGCGATGGCACGACGACGGCAACGCTCCTCGCACAGGCCATGATCCACGAGGGCATGAAGAACGTCGCTGCTGGCGCGAACCCGATGATCATCAAGAAGGGCATTGACGAAGCCGTCAAGACGCTCGTCGATGAGATCAAGGCAAAGTCCAAGAAGGTCGAAGGCCAGGCTGACATCGCTCAGGTCGCTACGATCTCCTCCGCTAATGAAGAGACGGGCAAGCTGATCGCTGAGGCCATGGAGAAGGTTGGCAAGGACGGCGTCATCACGGTTGAAGAGTCCAAGACGATGCGCACGAACCTCTCCGTCAAGGAAGGCATGCAGTTCGACCGCGGCTACATCTCCCCGTACCTCGTCACGGATACGGACAAGATGGAAGCAACGCTTGACGATCCGTACATCCTCATCACGGACCGCAAAATCTCGGCCATCAACGACATCCTGCCAATCCTCGAGCAGGTCGTCAAGGCTGGCAAGCAGCTCGCCATCATCGCTGAGGATGTCGACGGCGAAGCACTGACGACGATTGTCGTCAACAAGCTGCGCGGCACGTTCAAGGCTCTGGCTGTCAAGGCTCCGGGCTTCGGCGACCGCCGCAAGGCCATGCTGCAGGATATCGCTACGCTGACGGGCGGCACGGTCATCAGCGAAGAGCTCGGCCGCAAGCTCGACAGCGTCACGCTCGCTGACCTCGGCCAGGCGCACAAGATGGTCTCCACGAAGGACGAGACGACGATCATCGGCGGCAAGGGCGACAAGAAATCCATCGCTGAGCGCGTTGCTCAGATCAAGCAGCAGATTTCCCAGACGACGAGCGATTTCGATCGCGAGAAACTGCAGGAGCGCCTCGCAAAGCTCTCCGGCGGTGTTGCTGTCATCGAGATCGGTGCAGCTACGGAAGTCGAGATGAAGGACAAGAAGTACCGCATCGAAGACGCTCTGAATGCTACGCGTGCTGCTGTTGAAGAAGGCATCGTCGCAGGCGGCGGTACGACGTTCCTCGACATCCTGCCGGCACTCGACAAGCTCGAGGTCGAAGGTGATGAGAAGGTCGGTGTCAACATCGTCAAGCGCGCCATCGAAGAGCCGGTCCGCCAGATCGCTCAGAACGCAGGCCTCGAAGGCTCTGTCGTCGTCGAGAACGTCAAGAAGGCTGGCACGGGCATCGGCTTCAACGCACTCAAGAACGAGTACGTCGACATGCTCAAGGCTGGTATCGTCGACCCGGCTAAGGTCACGCGCTCCGCTCTGCAGAACGCTGCCTCGATCGCTTCCATGGTCCTGACCACGGAGACGCTCGTTGCCGACAAGCCGGAAAAAGAAGCACCGGCACCGGCTGCACCGGGCATGGGCGGCATGCCGGGCATGATGTAATCCCCTGAAATTACATCCTCCAAACTGAATCAGAGACCCCGTTCGGATTTTCCGGACGGGGTCTTTTTTTATGGCGAAGGTTTGAAAAAGCCAGCTGGAGTGGGCAGTTGTTGACAATAAGGCGGTTTTAAGCTAGAATATCATCGTATCAGAATCGCCTGAGGCGGTTCTGGAGAAAATCATAAGGATGCAGCAGAGTTGTTACCGAAAAGAAGCAATTCTTAGCGCTAGTTCCCCGAATGGGTTTCCAGTCGGGGAGGACGAGGAGAAGGTTGTCGAGATGTCAGCGGATGCCTTCCGGCCGTCCCGGTCGATAGAGCCTGACGAAAGCAGGGGAGTGATTCCTTGGGACAAAGCCAGGCTCGGGGACCTGCTGCAAGAATACCAGGAGGTATGTATCATGTGTGGTATTGTTGGTTATGTCGGTGACAAGCAGGCAGCGGACTTCCTGCTCGAGGGCCTCTCGAAGCTCGAGTACCGCGGCTACGATTCGGCCGGCATCGCCGTTTATGACGGCAATCACATCCGCGTCGAGAAGAGCGTCGGCCGCCTTTCGGCACTGCGCGACAAGATCAAGGACGATATGCCGCAGGGCACGATCGGTATCGGCCATACGCGCTGGGCGACGCATGGCCGTCCGTCGGACCGCAATGCGCATCCGCATACGGACTGCTCGGGTGACTTCGTCGTCGTGCACAACGGCATCATCGAGAACTATCTCGGCCTGAAGGAAGAGCTTATCGAGAAGGGCCATGTCTTCAAGTCGGAGACGGATACGGAAGTCGTCGCACACCTTCTCGAAGAGGTCTATAACGGCGATTTCGTCTCGTCGGTACGCGAGGTGCTGCACCGCATCGAGGGGTCGTACTCGCTCGTCTTCATGAGCAAGAGAGAGCCGGACAAGCTCATCTGCACGAAGCAGGACAACCCGCTCGTCATCGGCATCGGTGAGGGCGAGAATCATCGGGGCGGCCTTCTTCGCCTATTTCCTGGTGGTGCTGCCCGGCGTACTCTCGTCGGAGCTGTGGCGCGAAGCGGCCTGCAACGTGGCGCAGGCCAAGGTCTCGATGCCGTGGCTGACGGTATTCCTGCGCGGCGTGGGCGCCAACTGGCTGGTATGCCTCGCGGTATGGCTCGGGCTGAGTACCGACGACGCGGCAGGCCGTATGATGGGGTTGTTTTTCCCGGTCATGTGCTTCGTGGTGATCGGCTACGAGCACTGCATCGCCAACATGTTCTTCATCCCGCTGGGGATGATGCTGGGCGCCCCGGTGACGGCGGCGGACATGGTCGCCGCAAACCTGGTTCCCGCCACGCTCGGGAACATCGCGGGCGGCGGCATCTTCGTCGGCGGGCTCTACTGGTACCTCAACCGGAAATAGGGGTCAATCCGCCAGCCTGAGCCACAACCGCCCGTGGCGGAAATCGAAGACCACCCGGAATGCGGAGAAGAATTTTACGCCGAGGAAACCGTCGCCGGGGAGTTTCATCGGTTTGTCAAGCACCACGACAGGCAGCCCGCCGAAGGAGTAACACCCCATGAAAGTGGCGACGGCGGGCATCAGCACCCGCAGGGTCATCCCGCCCGGCGTATGGCCTTCCACCAGATCGACAGGGGCGCGTGACACGAATTTTCCGACCTCAGGTTTGAACGCAAAGAGTGCCAGCAGGTTGGCGTTGCCCAAATCGACGACCAGCCGCATCGGCATCGCACGGCTGCGTCCCCGGTCGTCGGACAAGCGCACCGTATCCATGACCCAGAACATCCCCGAATGCCCGTCGGGCACCAGTTCGTAGGCCTCCCACCCGTCACCGGGCTGCGGCAGGCTCCCGGATGAGAGCGGACGGAAAATGCCGCGGCGGACATCGAGCTCGAAAATACCGGGCGCGGCCACGCTGTCGGTCGTGAAGGTATGGAGCGGGTAGAGCAGGTCGCAGGGCTTGCGTCGCCGCAGATCGACGACATAGCTCTCGCACAAACTGCGCGTATCCCCCACCCTGAGCCCCGGCGCCAGTTTATAGCGGGCCGAATAGTCCGTGCCGCCGGCCATGCGGAAACGCACGGGGCGTTCGAGTTCGACGGGTTCGAAAAGCCCGGGGTGCGACCAGACCAGCGCGCTGTCGATCAGCGGAAAATAGACGCCCGATTCGAGGAACACCCGCACCGGTATGGAATCCCCTACGAAAGACGCCGCATAGAGCAGATCGCGCTCGCAGGTAAGCTCCCATGCCGTGCCGGAAGGCTGTTGCCCGGCCGGGCTTCCGGCTCCGGGAACCGAACCGGGCATATCCGCCGCAGGGCGGTCATGTCCGGCGGCAGGGGTATGCCCGCCCGCCGGCGACGGGTCTTCCGGCGCCGCAGCCAGCATCGCCGCGGGGATGGCGACGGACAACAGCAGCATAATCGGCCGGCGGAACATGGTCAGCGGAAGTCGATGAATTCGTACCCGGCGTAGTTATCCTTCGCAAAGGCCTTGAGCGGCGTTTCGAGGGGCTTGATGCCCAGCACCGAAACCTGCACCTGCTCGCCGTCGTAATCGTAGCGGAGCGACACGGGACGCATCGCGGCGGTATCGACCGTAAGGACGATATTGCCCGCCGAGGAGGTATTCCCCGGCGCAGGCGTCAGCCGCACCACGGCACGGCCTTCCTGCTCGCCGGCGAGCGAGGCCGCATATTCGCTGCCGAGGAAATCGAAGGCATGGACGGGGTTATTGAGGATATTGCGGCTGCCGGTGTCGACCACGTCGATCGTCACCTCGCGGCGGCGGTTGTCCACCTCGTAGCGCACGGCTCCGTCGCAGTAGACCTCGGCATCGCCCAGCACGAGGTAATAATTCTCCCCCTCGACGGCATAGCGCCCGCGCGTGACGTATTCGTCCGAGCGAACCTCGAACGACACCCCGTAGGCACCCAGCGCCCGGAAGCCGTCGCTGACCCCGGCCAGGATCGCGTCGGCACGGCCGGCGGCCGGAACATTATTTGCGGCAGCCGGAACATCCGCGGCAGCCGGAACTGCGGCGACGGATTGCATCGCGGAAAGCAGCAACAGGAGGGACAGGAGTCGTTTCATGGCAGCATCAGAATAGGCCCAGCTCCTGCAACTTGGCTTCGAGCGAGGGCATGTCATGGAAAAGGATGTCGCGCGGCTTGGCTCCCTGCTGGCGGCCGACGATGCCGGCACGTTCGAGCTGCATCATGATGCGCCCGGCACGGTTGAAGCCCACCTCGTAGTTGCGCTGGATCATCGAGGTCGAGATATTGCCGCCCGAAACGGCGTCGCGGGCGATCTCGGCGAAGAGCGAATCGTATTTCACGGGGGCGGAGTCCTCGCTGCCCATGCTCCCCGAAGAATCGCCCGTATCGGGCGTATAGTCGGGCAGCGAATAGGCCGAGGTATAGCCCTGCTGCTTCGATATATACTCGACGATGCGTTCGACCTCCTTGGTTTCGACCAGCGCGCACTGGATACGGATCAGTTCCCCGTCCTTCGAGAAGAGCATGTCGCCGCGGCCGATAAGCTGGTTGGCCCCCGGCTGGTCGATGATCGTACGCGAGTCGATCATCTGCATCACGCGGAAGGCGATACGCGCGGGGAAATTGGCCTTGATACCGCCCGTGATGACCTTCACGTCGGGGCGCTGCGTGGCGATGATCAGGTGGATGCCGACGGCACGCGCCTTCTGCGCGAGGCGCATGACGGGCCCCTCGACCTCGCGGGCGGTCATGATCAGATCGGCGAACTCGTCGACCACCACGACGATATAGGGCAGGTAGCGGTGCCCGTTGAGCGGGCTGAGCCGCCGGGCGGTGAATTTCTCGTTGTACTCGGCGATGTTGCGCGCCCCGGCTTTCTTGCAGAGTTCCAGGCGGCTGTCCATCTCCGTGCAGAGCGAATTGAGCGTGTAGACCGCCTTCTTGGGGTCGGTGATGATGGCATCGTCCTCGGACTCCATCTTGGCGAGGAAGTGGCGCTCGATCTTGGCATAGAGCGAGAACTCGACCATCTTGGGGTCGATCATCACGAACTTGAGCTGCGCGGGGTGCTTGCGGTAGAGCAGCGAGGTGATGATGGCGTTCAGCCCCACGGACTTACCCTGTCCCGTGGCGCCCGCCACCAGCAGGTGCGGCATCTTGGCCAGGTCGAACACGTAATTCTCGTTCTGGATCGTACGGCCGATCACCACCGGGAGCTCGGCCTTCGACTCCTGAAAACGCAGCGAACGCACGGCGGAGTACATCGACACCACCTGCTTATCGCGGTTGGGCACCTCGATGCCGATGGTTCCCTTGCCGGGGATAGGGGCGATGATGCGGATACCCAGCGCCTTGAGGCTCTGGGCGATGTCGTTTTCGAGCCCCTGGATCTTCGAGATCTTGACGCCCTGCGCCTGCACGATCTCATAGAGCGTCACGGTGGGGCCGACCGTGGCCTTGATACGCTGGATGGGGATGCCGAAATTGCGGAGCGTATCCTCGATCTTGGTCTTGTTCTCGAAAATCTCCTCGTCGCTCACTTCCGAGTCGGAAACATAGTCTTCGAGCAGCGTCACGGGCGGCTTGTGGTAGTTCACGAGGTCTTTCAGCGGGTCGTAGCTCTCGGTCGGGATCGCCTTTTCATCGACCAGACGGGCTTCGTTGGCCTCGACGGTCACGACGACGCCCCCGGCAGGAACGGGTATCTCGGTAAACGGCCCGTCGGGGAGCGGCTCCCCGGATACAGGAGCGGCAGCGGAGGGCATCCCGGCAACAGAGGGCATCCCGGCAGCCGGGGCCGGTGTCCCGACGGGGTCTTCCCCGCCCAGGGATAATTCGGTGAAAGGTTCGTCGGACACAGGCGCAGCAGGCCGGACAGCAGTGCCGGCGGCAGGACGCACCGCGGGGCGTTCCAGCTCGACAAGCCCGCTGGGGCCGATCACCAGCCGGCCTTCGGGGCGCGACAGGTCGACCTCGGTAAACTCGCCGTCGTCATCGGATGCGGCGGCCTCTGCCGCCTGCGGGGCTTCGGGCACAATGGGCATGCCGTCGGGGCCCAGTTCCACGAACGGATTGTCGTCCGCATCGCGGCGGGCGGCCTGCGGGGCGGCGGGAGTCCCGGCGGCAGCAGGCCCGGGAGTACGTACAGCGCGGGGCATTTCCGGCACCGGACGCTGCACGGCCAGTTCGAGTTCGGGACGGCGCACGACCACCTCGGGCTCCGCCTTCACGGCAGACTCCACGGCCGGAGTGTCGGCCGACCGCCTGGCAGGCCTCTCCCCGGGATTCCCGGCGGATTCCGCAGATACGGCAGCCGCATCCCCGGCGGCATCGGACGGTTGCCCGTGCGCGTGCACGACCTTATGTTTGACGATCTCGACGATCTTGCCGCTCTTATCGACCATGACGTTGCCCGCACGGTTGACCTTGTTGATGAAATTGCGGTTGATGAATACCCCCGTAAGGATCCAGCAGCCCAGCAGCAGGATCAACGTCCCCAGCACCCCGATATGCGTGCGCAGCAGCGCTGCGGTCTCGATGCCGAAGGCACCGCCCCACCCCGTCGAACTGCAAAGGCTCCACTTGTCCGAGAAGGCGAAGCCCAGCGTCAGCGAACCGAGGATCAGGATGAGGAAAAGCGAGAGGATCGAATGGTTGAACAGCAGCGGGCGCTGGCGGATGACGCGCACGCCGACGAGCACCACCATCACCGGGATCAGAATGCCGGACACGCCGAACGAGTTGTCGACCAGCAGGCGTCCCAGCCTGGCACCCGCCCAGCCGCAGAGATTTCCGGGCTCGACACCCAGCGTGGCACGTTCCTCGGGCGAGAGCAGCAGCCCGCTCTGGTCGGCCGCCCAGGTAAAAAACGAGAACAGTACGGCCGAGGCGGCGAACACCCCGATGAAAAGCAGCAGCAATCCTGCGACCCAGCGCGCACTGTCGCTGTTGGAACGCTGGACTTTCTGCCGTCCGTTGGGGGATGAGGATGTATTTTTAGATGTCATCTGTGTTGCGCTTGATTTTTATCAAGCGAAGTTACGCATTTTTTTCGACATTTCGGAATATAGCGATGTAAAATCGGGTTCGGAAGCGAATCCGGCGCTATTAAAGTGCCCCCAAGGCCTTGCGTTCCAGGCGGAGGCGGTAGGCCTCGTCGGCAAAGGTGCGGAACGTATATTCCGCGCGGTGGGCGGGGTCGGCGTGCAGGCCGTAACGGTCGAGCAGCTGCACGACGCGGCGGGCGACGGCGGGCGAAGGGTCGACGACCGTGACGCCGCGGCCCGCGACGACACGTTCGAGGACGGGAAGCAGGAAAGGATAGTGCGTGCAGCCGAGCACGATCTGGTCGGCCCCGTGCTCCAGCATCTCCGCGACGGCGGCACGGACGGTAGCCTCGGCCTCGGGCGTAGCTTCGAGGTCGTTTTCGACCAGTTCGACGAAGCCCCGGCCGGGCGCCGTGACAAGGTCTACGCCGTCGCCGTACCTGGCCGCCGTGCGGCGGAAGAGCTCGCCGTCGAGGCTCCGTTCGGTAGCCAGTACCCCCACCACCCCGCTGCGGGTCGCCAGGCAGGCGGGTTTCACGGCCGGCTCCATGCCGACGATGGGCATGCCGGCGTATTTTTCGCGCAGGAAGCCGATGGCCGCGGCCGTGGCGGTGTTGCAGGCCACGACGACCATCTTGCAGTCCAGCTCCACGAGCCGCGCCACGGCGGCGTCGGCCAGCGCCTGCACCTCCTCGCGGGGCCGCGAGCCATAGGGGCAGTTGGCGCCGTCGCCGAGGTAGGCGAGCGATTCGCCGGGCAGCGCACGCCGGATCTCGCGCCAGACGGTCAGTCCGCCCAGCCCCGAGTCGTAAATGCCTATGGGTCTGTTGTCAGCCACGGTCGGAGAAAGTTTGCACGATATGTTCGACCAGCTCGTCGTCGGACATCGGGTCGCAGTCGACGACGAGCGAAGCCTGCGCGTAGAACGGTTCGCGGGCCGCCATGTCGCCGCGCATGAAGGCCACCAGCTGTTCGTCGTCGAGACCTTGCAGACGGGGCCGCTTGCGGCGTCCGTAGGGGCTTAACCGCCGGGCGATCTGCTCCGGCGAGCGGCGCAGGTAGACCGTATGCCCGACGGCGTTCATGCACGGCATGTTATCGCGCCACGTGGGCAGCCCGCCCCCCGTGGAGACCACGGCGAAGGAGGCTCCGGCGATCACCTCGTCGAGGACCCGGCGCTCCGCCTCGCGGAAACGCTCCTCGCCCTCGTAACGGAAGACGTCGGCCACGGAGGCGCCTTCGCGCTCCTCGACCAGCGCGTCGGTGTCGATGAAATCGACGCCCAGACGCCGCGCCAGCTTGCGTCCGAGGGTGCTCTTGCCGCAGCCCATATATCCGACCAGAAAGAGAGGTTTCATCGCAGGCGGTTCGTTAAAACAGGTTCAGCTGTTCGGGGTCGATCATCTCGCCGGCGTCGCCTTTCGGACGCTCCACCTCGAACTCCACGCCTCCGACGATCGTTCCGGCCGAGGGCTGGCCCGCCGGAGCCTTTCCCGGGGCGGGCTTGGCGCCGAGCGGCTCCTTCAGGGCGGATTTTCCGGAAGCTTTCCCCTCTGCCGCAGCACGTTGCGCCGCGTCAGCTGAAGCGTCCGTCAGCTGACCGTCGTCAAGCGACTCATCCTCCGAAGGTTCCGGTTCGGGAGGCAGTTCGGGTTCGATCATCCGCAGCCGGTCCACGTCATAGGTCGTCAGGCGTTTGCCCTTGGCGCGGTGGCTCTTGACGCCCACGAACTCGTCGACGTCGATCACATCCGCGGGCCGCGAGGCGTGCGCCCCCTTGTAGGTGATCTCCAGTTTGGCCCCGGCGCGGTCCGTCACGCAGATGAAATCGGCGTCGGCGTCGAGGAAATCCTGAATCTTGTCCGACATCTCGGCCGTGAAACGCTTCATGTAGTAATACTTCTGGCCGCGGTCGTAGTAACACAGGCTGTAAACCCGGTCGGACTCGTAACGCGCCACGAGGACCGTGTCGTCGGGGAAGTGCTGCATCAGGTCGTAGCCCGTGATGTAGTACTGATTCTTCGAGGTCCAGACGATCAGGCGGTCGTCGCCCTTGAACTCGCCGAGCAGCTTGCCGCGCCCGTCGGCGTTCAGCCGGCGGACATCTTCGTCGAACCAGATGTCCTGCCCCCCGAGCGTCGAGGTGCCGCGCTCCTTCAGCACGATCTTGTGGATGCCGTAGCGCGAGAACAGATTGCCCTGGCTCTGGCGCCCCTTGATGGCGAGGGTCGAGAAATCGAGATCGACGATCACCTTCTTCAGGCGCGGACGGGGCTTGAAGTAAACCTTCAACACCTCGGCCTCACCGTTCGGATTGACAGACATATACAGTATCTCGCTCTTGGCGGTTCCCTTGGTGATGTCGTACTCCTTGTCGCGCGTGATGCCCTTGATGGCGCAACGCTTCATCATAATCGCACCGTTCTTCCCGTCGCGGTAGAGAACGTTGTAGATCGTGCGGTCGTCGTTGCGCTTGAAGACCCCGATATAATAGATGTTTTTATCGAAGAAGGCCTTGTCCGAAACCTTGGTGATCACGTAACGCCCGTCTTTCGTGAAGACGATCACGTCGTCGATGTCCGAGCAGTCGCAGACGAATTCCGCGTCCTTCATGGATTTGCCGATGCCGAAGAACCCTTCGGCCCGGTCCACGTACAGCTTGGCGTTCGTGACGGCCACCTTCGTCGCCTCGATCGAGTCGAATTCGCGCAACTCGGTGCGACGCTCCCTGCCCTTGCCGTACTTGTCGCGGATGCGCTCGTAGTAGGCCACGGCGTATTCGGTGAGGTGGTCCAGGTCGTACTGCGTCGACTTCAGGTCCTCCTCGATCTGGCGGATTTCGTTGTCGGCCTTGTCGCTGTCGTAACGCGAAATACGAATGAACTTCAGCTCCGTAAGCCGCTGCACGTCGGAGAGCGTCACCTCGCGGCGGAGCAGTTTCTTGAACGGCTCCAGTCCCTTGTCCACGGCGGCGTAGGCCTCCTCGCGGCTCTTGCTGCCCTCGATGAGCTGGTAGAGCTTGTTCTCGATGAAGATGCGTTCGAGCGACGCGGCGTGCCACGCTTCGTTCAGCTCGCCGAGCCGGATCTCCAGCTCGCGGCCCAGCAGCCATTTGGTATGCTCGGCCGAGCGGCGCAGGATTTCGCTCACGCCCAGAAAATGGGGCTTGTCCTCCCAGATCAGGCAGGCGTTCGGGGCGATCGAGACTTCGCAGTCCGTGAAGGCGTAGAGCGCGTCGATGGTCTTGTCGCTCGACTCGTCGGGCGAGACCTGAATGACGATCTCGACCCGGTCGGCCGTATTGTCATCGACCTTCTTGATCTTGATCTTGCCCTTGTCGTTGGCCTTGATGATCGAATCCTTGATCGACTCGGTGGTCGTGGTATAGGGAATCTCGGTGATGGCCAGCGTGCGTTTGTCGATCTTCGAGATCTTCGCCCGGACCTTCACGGCGCCGCCCCGCAGTCCGTCGTTGTAACGGCTCACGTCGGCCATGCCGCCCGTCGGAAAGTCGGGGTAAAGCTGGAATTCGCGGCCCTGAAGATGGGCGATGCAGGCGTTGATAAGCTCCACGAAGTTGTGGGGCAGGATTTTCGACGCCAGACCTACGGCGATGCCGTCCGAGCCCTGCGCCAGCAGCAGCGGGAACTTGATCGGCAGCGTAACCGGCTCCTCCTTGCGGCCGTCGTAGGTAAGCATCCACTCGGTGGTCTTCTTGTTGAAGACCACTTCGTTGGCGAATTTCGAAAGGCGGGCTTCGATATAACGGCCCGCGGCGGCTTCGTCGCCCGTGAGGATGTTGCCCCAGTTGCCCTGACAGTCGATCAGCAGGTCCTTCTGGCCCAGCTGGACCAGCGCATCCTTGATCGACGCGTCGCCGTGCGGGTGGTACTGCATGGTCTGGCCCACGATGTTGGCCACCTTGTTGTAGCGGCCGTCGTCCACGACCTTCATGGCGTGGAGGATGCGCCGCTGAACGGGTTTCAGACCGTCTTCGACATGGGGCACGGCGCGTTCGAGGATCACGTACGAAGCGTAATCCAAGAACCAGTTCTTATACATGCCCGTCAGTTTGCGCACGCCCCCCTCGTCCTGCGTCAGCCGGTCGAATTTGCCCGCCTTGCCCTGAGGCCCGGCGGCCGGGGTTTCGTCGGCTGCCTCGTCGGCCGTTTCCGGGGTCGATGCGTCCTCGTTGAGCGGCTCTTCCCGCCCGATGATATCTTTTTCTTCTGCCATATTCCTTTAACTGATTGCAAGGTCCTGCTCGACGATATCCTCCTCGATGCGCAGGTTGTCGATGATGAAGCCCTGCCGCTCGTAGGTGTTCTTGCCCATGTAGAACTCCAGCAGGTCGTGGATCGGGTCGTCCTTGGTGATGCGGACCTTGTCCAGCCGCATCCCCTCGCCGATGAATTCGCGGAACTCGTCGGGCGAAATCTCGCCCAGACCTTTGAATCGCGTGATTTCGGCGTTGGCGCCGCAGCGGGAGACGGCCTTCAGGCGTTCGTCCTCCGAATAGCAGTAGTGCGTCTCCTTCTTGTTGCGCACGCGGAAAAGCGGCGTTTGCAGCACGAACAGATGGCCCTGACGGATCACGTCGGGGAAGAACTGCAGGAAGAAGGTCATCATCAGCAGGCGGATGTGCATGCCGTCGACATCGGCATCGGTGGCGATGATCACCTTGTTGTAGCGGAGGTTATCCATATCCTCCTCGATGTTGAGTGCCGCCTGCAGGAGGTTGAACTCCTCGTTCTCGTAGACGACCCTTTTGGTGAGTCCGTAGCAGTTGAGCGGCTTGCCGCGCAGCGAGAAGACCGCCTGCGTACGCACGTCGCGGCTCTTGGTGATCGAACCCGAAGCCGAATTACCCTCGGTGATGAAGATCATCGACTGTTCGGCCAGCTCATGCTTGTCGGTGCGGTGTATCTTGCAGTCGCGCAGTTTCTTGTTGTTGAGCGACACCTTCTTGGCCGTCTCGCGGGCCTTCTTCTGGATGCCCGAAATCGCCTTGCGCTCCTTTTCGTTCTCGACGATCTTCTTCTGGAGAATCTGCGCCGTCTCGGAGTGCTTGTGCAGGTAGTCGTCGAGGTGCTTGCCCAGAAAGTCCACGACGAAGTTGCGCATCGACACGCCCGGCTCGATCTCCTTCGAACCGAGCTTGATCTTGGTCTGCGACTCGAAGACCGGGTCGGTGACCTTGACCGAAATGGCGGCGATGATCGACGTGCGGATGTCCGAAGGGTCGTAATCCTTGTGGTAGAACTCCTTGACGGTCTTGGCGATGGCCTCGCGGAACGCCGCCTGATGCGTGCCGCCCTGCGAGGTGTACTGGCCGTTGACGAACGAGAAGTAGCTCTCGCCGTAACCCGTGCCGTGGGCGATCGCCACTTCGATGTCGTCGCCCGAAAGATGGATCGGCGGATAGAGCGGCTCCTCGGTCATATTTTCGTTCAGCAGGTCCAGCAGGCCGTTTTTCGAGACGTAGCTGCTGCCGTTGAAATTGAACGTCAGACCCAGATTCAGGTAGGTGTAGTTGCGGATCATCTGCTCGACGTATTCGAGGTTGTAGGCGTACTGCCCGAAAACCTCCTCGTCAACGCGGAACGAGATGAAAGTGCCGTTCTTCTCCCTCACGCCGCTCTCCCACGTATCGCTCTGTTCGAGTCCCTGCGCGAAGGTCACCGTGCGGGCTTCGCCGTCGCGGACCGAACGGGCCGTGAATTCGCTCGAAAGCATGTTGACGGCCTTGACGCCGACGCCGTTCAGGCCGACGGTCTTCTTGAAGGCCGAGCCGCCGTACTTGCC
>ENA-UEYI01001318-UEYI01001318.1-human-gut-metagenome-genome-assembly--contig:-NODE-1318-length-21354-cov-5.133289_pt1 | contig 21354 bp, 16 predicted proteins | sample MGYA00242900_ERZ507916 | MGnify/ENA primary metagenome ERZ507916 (study PRJEB26167, sample SAMN06115521) | human gut metagenome | host: Homo sapiens | place: China:Chongqing | collected 2015-09-02...
CCATAGTGGAATGCAAAGCAGGCAGTTGACGATTTATATTGGTAGGCTGCACCGTGTCCGCATCCACAATCGTCATCCGCCCCACACCTGCACGGCATATCATTTCGGCTGCATAAGCGCCTACTCCGCCAAGACCTACAACCAGCACATGCGCCTGTTGCAGCCTTTCCATTTTCTCCTCTCCCAGCAAAAGCCGGGTTCTCTGTTTCCAATCCTCCAGCATCACCAACCACTAATCATTAATCACTAATCGCTTATCACTAACTCCTAACCACTTATAGTTCTATCTCCTCGTACCTCATTCCCAACACGTTTGCCACTTCCTTCTACGTCACTTTCCCTTCTACCACATTCAGTCCCAATGCCAATGCCGGATCATCTTTACAAGCCTGTTTCCAACCTTTGCAAGCTAATGCCACGGTATAAGGCAGCGTTGCATTTGTCAATGCCATAGTGGAAGTAAACGGTACGGCACCGGGAATATTGGCCACCGCATAGTGCACAATGCCATCCACGACATATGTCGGTTCGCTGTGGGTAGTGGGATGGGACGTTTCAAAACAACCGCCCTGGTCGATGGCGACATCCACAAGTACGGTTCCGGGCTTCATCATTTTCAGCATCTCCCTCGTAATCAGATGCGGCGCTTTATCGCCTGGGATAAGTACCGAACCTATCACCAAATCCACGGTAGGCAGTTCCATTTTAATATTGTGAAGCGAGGAATAGAGTGTTTTTACATTCTTGGGCAATACTTCGCTGAGATAACGCAGACGCGTCAGGTTGACATCCGTAATCATCACTTCCGCACCCATTCCCGCAGCCATTTGTGCGGCATTGGTACCGACTACGCCACCTCCTAAAATAAGCACACGCGCAGGGCGGACACCCGGTACGCCACCCATTAGCTTGCCCTTTCCGCCTTGCGGCTTTTCCAAAAAGCGGGCTCCTACCTGGGTAGCCATACGTCCTGCCACTTCACTCATGGGAGTAAGCAGTGGCAAGGAATGGTCATCCTTCTCTACGGTTTCATAGGCGATACATACGGCATCGCTCTCAATCATGGCTTCGGTCAGTAATTTATCGGCTGCAAAGTGGAAATAGGTGAATACCACTTGTCCCTTTTTTATCAGTTTGTACTCAGGTGCAATAGGCTCCTTCACTTTGACAATCATGTCGGCTATGGCATAAACGTCTTTAATGGCAGGTAGGATTTGCGCACCTACGGCGATGTAATCATCGTCAGAGAACCCGCTGTTTGCGCCGGCCGTTGCCTGCACATACACCGTATGACCTTTCTTCACCAACTCGGCTACTCCGGCAGGGGTCATTCCTACACGGTTCTCGTTGTTTTTGATTTCTTTGGGTACTCCGATAATCATAATGTCATCTGTTAATGGTTAAACATGTTGCAAGATAGTGATTTATCTTTCTCATTGTCATTTTGCACAGCGTGTTTTACAACAGAAAACGCCTGCTTTTTTCTTGTGTGTGACGGCAGGATTATTCTTTTTGGGTTAGGCGGAGAGAACTATTCTTTTTATATTTGCATGCATTAAAAAATAGGATATGAACTGTAAGAATATAAAATACCCGATACTTTTCTCTTTTTTGTTTTTTGCAGGCAGCATACAAGGTGGATATGCGCAAGAAGCGTCCGAGGTGGAAACCGGACCGGACATACAGCAGGCATCTTTCACGCCCCCTTTCGATTTTCCGATTGTCTTTTCCGGTAACTTCGGCGAGATACGCTCCAATCACTTTCACGGTGGGCTGGACTTCAAGACCGGCGGAGCCATAGGCAAGCCTGTACATGCTTTGGCAGACGGGCATATCTCGCGCATCCGTGTGACGCACGGTTCGGGATATGTGCTCGATGTGGACTACGATAACGGTTATTCCACTATCAACCGACACCTCAGCGCATTTGTGGGCGATATAGCCCGAAGGGTGAAAGACTTGCAGTATGAACAGGAAAGCTGGGAAGTGGAGATTATCCCCGAACCGGGGGAATATCCGGTAAAGGCGGGGCAGGTGATAGCCCTTAGCGGCAACACGGGTTACTCTTTCGGCCCTCACCTGCATCTGGATATGATTGAGTCGGCAACAGGAGATTATGTCGACCCGCTGCCTTTTTTTATGGAGAAGGTGAAGGACAATATCGCTCCCCGTGCCGAAGGCATCATTTTGTTTCCCCAACCGGGCAAAGGCGTGGTGAACGGAAAGCAGATACACCGGACTTTCCCTGTAAATCCTACCCAGCCTATTACTGCCTGGGGACTGATAGGTGCAGGAATCCGTGCCTATGATCATATGGACGGAGTGGGCAACCGCTACGGCGTGCATACCGTTATTCTCGAAGTGGACGGTGAAGAGGTGTTCCGCAGTGTGGTCGACCGCTTTGCTTACGAAGAAAACCGCTATATCAATTCATGGACGCACGGACAGTACATGAAGTCGTTCATCGAACCCGGCAACCGTCTGCGCATGCTGCATGCTTCCAACGGCAATCGGGGACTGGTGGAAATCAACGAAGAGCGTCCTTACCGATTTGTATATACGCTAAGTGATGCGTTAGGCAACACCTCGAAAGTCCGTTTCACCGTACAAGGGAAGAACACCGAAATTCACCCTGTGGAACATCGCGAGAAGTATGCTTTCAAGTGGGACAGGACCAACTATCTGCAGGAACCCGGCCTGGAATTGGTTGTACCGCGTGGAATGTTGTACGATGACGTTTGGCTGGACTATTCCGTACGTGCCGATAGCGGGGATGTGGCTTTTACTTATCAGCTGCACAATAAGCGTGTCCCTCTGCACGGAGCGTGCGAGATGCGCATCGGCTTGCGGCGCGACCGTCTGGAAGATAAATCGAAGTATTATGTAGCCGGCGTTACGGCGCGGGGGCGGAAAATACAGTATAGGCGGCACTTACGAGGACGGTTTCATGAAAGTCCGTATCCGCGACCTGGGCACTTATACGGTAGCGGTAGATACCGTGCCGCCGGAGATAATTCCGCTCAACCCCGGACAGTGGGGGCGTACGGGGCGCATCACCCTCAAGGCCAAGGATAAAGAAACCGGAATAAACAGTTACCGCGGAACGATAGACGGGAAATACGCTCTGTTCGGCAAGCCCAATTCCATCAGCGGCAATCTGGTCTGCGAACTCGACCCGAAGCATGTAAAGAAAGGTGGCAGGCACACTGTGGAAATGACCGTAACCGACGGTCGTGGCAACCGGACTACCGAAGAGTTTCATTTTGTATGGTAACTTTTCACCTGTGACATTGCATTATCAAACAAACCATATAATAACAGAAGTATGAAAAAATTAACTCTCTCCGTCGCATTAGCGGTGGCAACTGTGGTAAACGCATTTGCCTGTACCAACCTCATTGTGGGTAAAAACGCCTCTGCAGACGGTTCTACAATTGTTTCCTATTCTGCCGACTCCTATGGATTGTTCGGCGAGTTATACCATTATCCCGCAGGCGTGCACAAAAAGGGTACATGGATTGATGTGCACGAGTGGGACACCGGCAAGTACCTCGGCCGGATAGAACAGGCGCGCCAGACCTACAACGTCATCGGTAATATGAATGAATTCCAGCTTACTATCGGCGAGACAACCTTCGGCGGCCGTCCCGAACTGGTGGATACTACCGGCATCATCGATTACGGAAGTCTGATTTATCTCGGTCTGCAACGTTCCCGTACCGCCCGAGAAGCCATCAAGGTAATGACGGAACTCGTACAGGAATACGGTTATTACAGCAGCGGCGAGTCTTTCACGATTGCCGACCCCAACGAAATCTGGATTATGGAGATGATAGGCAAGGGTCCCGGTGTGCGTGGCGCTGTGTGGGTGGCTGTCCGCGTGCCCGATGATTGCATCTCCGCACATGCCAACCAAAGCCGTATCCACCAGTTCGATATGAACGACAAGAACAACTGCATGTACTCTCCCGATGTCATTTCCTTTGCCCGCGAGAAAGGTTATTTCGACGGAGTAAACAAGGACTTCAGCTTCGCTAAGGCCTATGCGCCGCTCGATTTTGGCGCTCGCCGTTATTGTGAAGCCCGCGTATGGAGCTATTTCAATATGTTTACCGCCCGAGGCAACGAGTTCTTACCTTATATATTAGGCGATACCGATACACCGATGCCGCTTTTCGTGAAGCCCGACCGTAAAATCTCCGTACAGGATGTAAAGAATGCCATGCGCGACCATTACGAAGGTACTCCTCTCGACATCAGCAAAGATTTCGGCGCCGGACCGTATCACACCCCTTACCGCCTTTCACCCCTTTCCTTCAAGGTAGGCGACAAGGAATATTTCAACGAACGCCCCATTTCCACCCAGCAGAGCGGTTTCGTGTTCGTGGCGCAGATGCGCTCCACCTTGCCCGATGCCATAGGCGGCGTACTGTGGTTCGGTACGGACGATGCCAACATGACCGTGTTCACTCCCGTATACTGCTGTACGGATAAGGTTCCCGTATGCTATTCGCGTGCAGACGGTGCGGACTACATCACATTCTCCTGGAACTCTTCTTTCTGGATTTTCAACTGGGTTGCCAACATGGTATATCCCCGTTACGACCTTATGATCGGCGATGTGCGTGCCACGCAGGCCGAACTCGAAAACACTTTCAACGATGCGCAGGAAGGTATCGAGTCTGCCGCCGCCAAACTTTTGGAGAAAGACCCTGCCAAAGCGAAAGCATTCCTGACAAACTATACCAATATGACGGCGCAGAGTACTTTCGACACCTGGAAACGTTTGGGCGAATTCATCATCGTGAAATACAACGACGGAGTTGTCCGCAAGATGAAAGACGGAAAGTTTGAGCGCAATGCCATAGGCCAGCCTGCCGGCGTGGAACGTCCGGGTTATCCGAAGGAATTTCTGGAAGAATATGTAAAACAAACGGGCGACCGCTATAAAATGCCCGATTGATTAGGATATTCAAACTTATTCTTTTACATTTGTGACAGAACAGAAAATGAAGTATTAACCTTTAAAAAGAAAGAAATGAAAAACATACCACCTTAAATAAAACGGGAAAAAACGGATGATATCTGCGAAATATCATCCGATTCACATTAGAACTGAAGATAACTCACCAAAGTTATAACTAATCTAATTATACAATTATATGGAAAATAACTCTAAGAAAAGAAATAGAGGTAAATATTTAACAAATATTGCTTTTCGATTTTTACTCTCATGCGTTTTTTTAACATCTCATTTAACTAAGATTTCAGCAGAAGATGAGGTTATGCTCCCTCAATCTACGTGCTTTACATTAAACTTGACAAATGTATCATTGGAGACATTATTTAAGACATTGGAAAAGAAGAGTGATTATGTATTCTTTTTTAAAGAAGATGTCTTACGGAAAAATGAAAAAGTAACAGTCAAAGCACAAAACGAGTCGATTGTGTCTATCTTGAATAGAATATTACCCCCTAAACAACTGACATATACAGTGAAAGGAAGACAAGTGATTATTGTCCGCCAACCTCAAAAAGAAGAAAAAAAATTAACTGCTCCTGTAGTCGTAGAGAAAGATTATGACGTTAAAGGAACAATAGTAGATGTTAACGGCCAACCATTGCCAGGCGTTAATATAACAGTACAAGGGACAACTACTGGAGTTACTACCGATCTGTCCGGTTCGTTTACATTGCGAATCAGAGATGGGAAACGTGCATTGTTGGTAGCATCTTACATCGGTTTTAGTACGAAGAAAGTGTGGGTCTCTGCAGAAACCGGTTTTTTGAAGATTATGCTTGAAGAAAGTTCGGCATCTTTGAATGAAGTGGTAGTCGTAGGTTATGGTACACAGAAGAAACTTAATTTGACAGGAGCTGTTACAACAGCTTCAGGGGAGATTCTGGAAAACCGTCCAATTGGTAATATTGCACAAGGTTTGCAAGGTATGGTACCCAACTTGAATATTACATTCAATAGTGGTCAGCCCAACAAAGCCGCTAATATCAACATTCGTGGTAATACCTCATTGAATGGTGGTAATGCTCTTGTTTTGGTAGATGGTGTAGAAATTTCCGATTTGTCTCTTATTAATCCTCAAGATGTAGAAAGCGTTTCTGTATTGAAGGACGCTTCGGCTGCTGCTGTATATGGTGCACGTGCTGCTTTTGGTGTGATGTTGATCACTACCAAAAAGGGGGCACGCAACCAAAAGACTAAGGTGTCATATAGCAATAACCTTTCATGGAGTTCACCGGCTCGCCTTCCTGAAATGCCTCGTTCGGATATATGGGCGCGTATGTGGAATAAGGCTTACGAATATGACACTCCGGGTGGATATTACTTTAACGAAAAGTTTATGGAGAAACTGGATGCACATATTGCCGATCCTGAACACAATCCTGCAATCTTAGTTGATACCGAAGGTATTCAAAATTCAAATTATAGCCCTAGTAATCCGGGATGGGCCTATGTGGGCAACACTGATTGGTTATCCGAGTTCTATCAAAAATCGGCTTTTATGCAGCAACATAATGTAAGCCTTTCAGGTGGTACCGAGCGTAACAATTACTATGCTTCTATTGGTTTCAAAGATCAGTCGGGTATTTTTCGCTATGGAAATGACTCTTATAAGCGCTTCAATTTAGCGTTCAATTTCGATACGAAACTAACTAGTTGGCTGAACGTGAGTTTTGCTACCCGTATGAGTAACATTAAGAATGATGAACCTTATATGGACAATGGTGGTAGCAGTTCTCAAACTTGGTATTATGAGGTATATCGTATGTATCCTACACTCTCCATCTTTCTACCTAATGGGGATTTTGCAGGTATGTATCTCAACAGTGGTAATTATAACGTTATTGGAAAGATGGCTTTAGCCGGACGTAATAAAAAAGAGACTTGGGACCAATGGTACATCGGGCGTTTCGATTTACATCCATTGAAAGGACTGTCTATTAAGGGCGATTACTCTTGGAATCGTTATTCTAATGTTCAGAAATTTCACCGTAAAGAAATTAAGCAAACTTTTCCTGAGGGCGGTCATGAATGGATTGTAGAGACTCCAAATTATGTGAAAAACTATAACTCAAACAATATTTACCACGCTATCAATGTATGGGCTGAGTATAAAACTTCGTTCAACGATGTTCATAATATTTCGGTAATGGGGGGATATAACCAAGAGGAGAAGACTTATGCTAACACTTCATATACCATGACTGACTTGTATGATAACGAGTTGCCTATTTCAGACTTAGCCATCAACTATAAAGAGAATGCTGAAGGTGCAGATATCTGGCGTGTACAGGGGGCTTTCTTTCGCTTGAACTATGATTATCGCTCTAAATATCTACTTGAGGTAAATGGTCGTTATGACGGCTCTTCTAAGTATGCTAAAGACAATCGTTGGGCGTTTTTCCCTTCAGCCTCTATTGGTTGGCGTATTTCGGAAGAAAAATTCTTTGAGCCACTTTCTAAAGTGGTAGACAATTTGAAACTTCGTGCTTCTGTAGGTGCTTTGGGTAATCAGATAACTAACGGTTATCATGACTATATGTCTATTCTTTCTGGTAAAGTGTTGACCAACTATATGATGGATGGTAAAATTGTCAATGCGTTGAATATTCCTTCTTTGCCTAGTGTAATGACTTGGGAGAAGGTTGTGACGAAAAACTTGGGTTTGGACTGTTCATTGTTCAATAATCGTTTGATGGGTACATTTGATTTCTATGTACGCGATACCAAAGATATGGTACGTTCGGTTACACTGCCTGCCGTATTGGGTACTTCTGGTGGTAAAGAGAATATTGCTGATATGCGTACCACTGGCTGGGAGTTGGAATTGATGTGGAAAGATCGTATTAAGAATGTATTGGGAAGTCATATGGACTATTTTTTTACCGTAGGTTTATCCGATTACCAGGCTGAGATAACCAAATACGATAATCCCAACGGTTCGTTGGCTAGTGGTATGTATTATGAAGGACAGAAACTGAGTGAAATCTGGGGATATGTAACTGATGGTTATATTATGGACGATTTTGAAGCAGCCAAAATGAACTATGTACAGAAATACATTTCTTCTAAGTGGTATCCGGGCGATATTCGCTACAAAGACTTGAATGGTGATGGCATGATAGATCAAGGTAATCGTACATTGAACAATCCTGGTGACCAAAAGGTGATAGGCAACTCTACTCCTCGATATCGTTTTAATTTGCAAGGAGGTATTGGTTGGCGTGGTTTCGATATCCGTGCTATTTTCGAAGGGGTGTGTAAACGCGATATGTGGACAAGTAGTGATATCTTTTGGGGATTCTCTAGAGGTATATATAACTCTTGTGTAACCCAATACCATATCGACAATATTTGGACCTATGAAAATCCTACAGCTTACTATCCTCGTTTGAATGCTAATGGCAATAAACGTAGTAAGCAAATTCAAACTAAATACTTACAAAATGCGGCATATATCCGTTTGAAAGATATTACATTGAGCTATAATTTACCCAAGAGTTGGTTGACCAAGATGAAAATGGAGCAGGTACGTATCTATGTAAGTGGTATGAATTTGTGGGAGAAGACTGGTTTGCCCCCATTTATGACTCCTGATATTGTAGATCAAATAACTGATAATAGCTTGTCTAACGAGAACAGTGGTAAAGAATATGCATTTATGAGAAGTTATTCATTCGGCATTAATATAACATTTTAAAAATTGAAAAGGTATTATGAAGAAATATATATTTTCGTGTATTTGTATTTTGTGCTTGTCACTGTCCGGATGTGATTATTTGGATACTGAGCCTGGTGACTCAATTTCTAGTGATCGTTTCTGGGAGACTTCTAATGCTGCTGCATTAGAGCAATATTGCAATCTTTATTATCCTAAACTTATCAAGGGGCATGGTGATCCTTTGTCTTGGAATATTGGAAATATGATTATGCAAGAGTATCAGTCTGATAATCTTTTAGCAGCTGGTGCTAGTAGTATTACATTTGGTCAAAACACTGTAATGACTAGTAGTGCTGACTGGGATTGGTCTACGGTGAGAGGTTGTAATGCTTTTCTAGAGAATTATGAAAAGTCTCCCGCTTCGGATATTGATAAAAAGAAATTTGCCGGAGAAATCTTATTTTTCAAAGCTTTTGATTATTTTAATAAGGTGCGCCTTTTTGGTGAGGTGCCTTGGTATGACTCTACGTTGAATAAAGATAACCCCGAATTATATAAAAGACGTGATTCTCGTGATTTAGTGATGGCTAATATATTGGCTACCATTAATAAGGCTATTGAATTTTTGCCTCGCAAGACTAAAGTTTATCGTGTGAGTCGCGATGCCGCTCTATTACTCAAAGCCCGTATCTGTCTTTATGAAGGTACTTGGCGTCGTTATCGTAATGTATATGGCGATATAAAATTCCTCGAAGAGGCTTACAAAGCTTCTGGAGAGTTGATGGGGTATGGTTATGAATTGTATAAGGCATCGGGTACAGACGATAGCTATTTCGATCTTTTCATACAAGATAATTACAATGATAATTCAGAAGTAATTCTCTCGCGTGAGTATGATCCTGCACTCAATATGGGACACAACGTACCTAATAGTATTCCTAATAGCGAACAGGGTATGAGCCGCGATTGTTTTGAGGAATACTTGTGTGCTAACACAGGAAAGCCCATTTCTCTTTGTGGTTGCCACAATCCTAACATGGGATATAATGCAGAGATGAAGAATCGCGACGGACGTCTGTTGCAAACAGTATGTTTGCCCGAACCTGGTAGTAAATATGCTCGTTTTTTATATCGTACTACCGGCGGTCAGTTGAAAGGTGGGGCTCCTAATATCTTTTCTATTCTTCCCAACTCGGACACTCGAACCTTCTACGCTGCATCTTGTACCGGATATTCGGTATGTAAGTTTTATAAGGCATCTGAGCACTATGTGGGTAATCATAAAGGTGGCATTGATGCTCCTGTGATGCGTTATGCTGAGGTCTTGTTGATTCGTGCTGAGGCTGGCGCTGAGTTGGGAAAAGATCCCGAATTGGATAAAACCATCAATCAGCTTCGTGCTCGTGTAGGATTTACTTTTAAGTTGGGAGCTGATCCGATAGCTGATCCGGATTTGATTGCTAAATATCCAAATGTGAAAGGTGATAACGCTAACTTGATTCGTGAAATCCGTCGCGAACGTCGCATTGAGTTGTTTGCCGAAGGTTATCGTTGGGATGACGTTTGTCGTTGGAATGTAGGCGAGGTCGTATTTAACCGTGTGCGTCGTGGTGCTAAGATGGACCCCAACTTGTACTCTGCCGATGAGATAAAGACTATTAAAGATCAAGTAGGATTCGATGCTGATGGCTTTATTACTCCTTACGCTAAGCGAGTTACTTATAGTATGAATTTTACGGCTAAAAATTACCTTTACAACATTCCGTTGGACGAAATATCATTGAACCCGAATCTTCTTCCTCAAAATCCGGGTTGGGAATAAGTAGTTAATTACTGTAAATGAAAAGATAATGGAAAATATGAAATACACTATGTCATACATTGCGAAGAATTTTCGAGTAGCATTGATGCTGTCACTCATGATGTTTTTGTGCAGCTGTTCTAGTGAAGATAAATTGGAGTTTCACAAAGGAGCAACGCTTCCCATTATGCAAGGAATAGCCGATAATGTGCCTTACATTCAGTCGGTAGAAAAAGAATTAACTTACGACTTGTATGATGGGGTACGCATTACCGATGTTGCCTTTACCTATTGCGCTAAACCTACACGCATGATTATTGCTGAAGTAGATTTGAACAAGAATGTGACCATAGTTACCTCTACGCCTGATAATAAACCGGAGGTAGGTAAAATTCTGCAACAGGTAGCTGTGCAGGCCGAGAAAGCAGAAGCATCCGGACGCAAAGTGATTTTGGGAACTAATGGCGACTTCTATTCTAAGAAAAATGATCTTTGGATTCCTGGTGGGCTATTCTACAAAGACGGTGTAGCCATCAAGACTGAAATAGGTTGGGAGGCTGATCATGTATTCTATATGCTCAAAGACGGTACGGCACATATTACTTCTGTTCCAGAGTTTAAATTAGTAGAGCGAGATGTGGTGCATGCTATTGGTGGTTGGCAAAGAATGGTGCAAGACGGTGAGGTTGTGAAGAACTTTACCGTAAATGACAACGCCATGCAATTCCATCCACGTACCTTTGTTGGTGTATCTGCTGACAATCTCAAGGTTTATTTATTTGTTGTTGATGGTCGTCAGCCCGAATACTCTAACGGTATGCGTCTTGAAGACATGATGTTACTCTGTCAAGGTGCTGGTTGTTACCAAGCGTTCAATATGGATGGCGGTGGTTCTACCACTATGGTACGTCGGGTGGAAAATGGCAGTTCAGTGTCATTTGAGGTAATGAATCAACCTTCAGACAATCCTGCCAGATCGGTGATAAACGGCTTACAAGTTATTGAAAAAACTAATTAAAAAACGGAATGGTATGAATACATATAATATGAAATTCCATGCTTGGTTTAGCGGAGTGATGGGGTTGCTCTTGGTAGTTTTCATAGCTTCGTGCGATGACTCCGATTTGATACGTCGCGTTGAACCAACTCTTGAAATTCAAGATGAATTGTTGATGGGGCCTGTCGCTTCTCGCCAAGTAATTGATTTACATTCTTCGTATCCATGGTTTGCCGAAGCTTCCGCTTCATGGATTAAACTGAAACGTTATCGTGGGCAGGCTTTGTTGTCCGACTCTATAGTGGCCGAAATCGAAGAGAACCCGGAGATGGCATTGCGCGAAGGCTGGATTGAGATTCGTTTGATGGATCAAATGTCGAAACGCATTGTTGTGAAACAAAACGGTCGTGGTTCATTGATTACGTTATCTAAGGATGTACTTTACTTTAATATTAATGGTGGTGAAGCTGTATTGGATGTAGTGACCGATCTTGAATGGGATGTAGAAGAGGAACAGATTGGTGGATTTACCTTTAAGAAAGTAGACGATACTCATTTGAAAGTTAAAGTTGCCAAGAACACCACTGGGACTGAAATAAGAAAGAATGTTATTTTATCAGACACTGGTAAAACAACAGAAACTAAATTGACAATTGTTCAGACCAATGTGGAAAAGATGTTGTCTATTTCTTTATCCGAAACAGAGAAAAATATGATTACTGACAAAAAAAGAACGCAATTTAATATTCCGGCCTCTTTGAATATACAATTTGATTGTAAGGTTTCTCATTCTTGGATTCATGTGGGTGAACTTCCTGAGTTTAGCGGTGATATTGTGCAAGATGTAAGCATTCCTATCGAACTGGATGCTAACGACGGATTTGAAGACAGAACAGGATATGTAGTTATAAAGAATCAGGGCGATGCGGTAGAAGTATCGGATACTATCTATGTTACTCAGCGTATCTACAGTCAGATTGTTTATGTGAAAGCCGGATCCAATGGTGATGGATCTAGCTGGGAGAGAGCGTTTGGCACTATCGAAGAAGGTCTGTCAGCCTGTGCTCACTATGGTGATATGCAAATGTGGGTAGCTGCAGGTGATTATTATTTGAAAAATTGGACCGAGTTTAAGAAGGTGAATTTCTACGGTGGTTTTGAAGGAAAAGAAACTACAGTGGCTGAACGTACCATGAAGCGTAAATCTATTCTTCATGCTGCACCGTCTAATGTCTGGCCTTCTGTTTACATGTATAAATTGACAGAAGGTACAACACGTGTTGTTGATGGTTTTGAATTTGTAGACTCTAAGGGAAAACAAGGTGAAGGCGCTTTGGTAGCTTATGAGTATTGGATGATTAGAAACTGTGTGGTGAGAAATAATAATTGCGTCCGTGATGCTGGTGGCGCATATTTCTTGTGTACATTGATTAACTGTGTGATACGTGATAATGAAACATTAAGTACATCTTCTACAATGAATGTTCAACATAGCACTTGTTTATACAATGTAACTGTGGTAAACAATAGAAGTGCTGGTAGTAGTGCCGGTATTCGTTTAGGTTCTGGTACCTGTCAAATGGTGAATTGCGTGGTATGGGGTAATGTTCATACTAAAGGTAATTTACATAGTGGCTATTTGGATCAGAACAAGGCTGCAATCTTTAAGAATTGTGCAATTCAAGGCGGATGGATTTATAATGGTGGAAATACTCCTCAAGTATCTAACTGTATTAATCTGAATACAGATAATGCTGCTACCGATGGTCCTCAATTTGTTGATGTGGCAGGTAAGAACTATCAGCCCACAGAGAACTCTCCGTTGGTTGATGCCGGTTTGAACTCTGTGGTAAAAGATTGGAATTTGCTGCTTGATATTCAAGGATGGGCTCGTATATCGAACGCTGGAATTGATATCGGTGCATTTGAGTGGCAAGCCAATAAATAGAATATAGTGTAATATAGAAAGCAATTCTCTATAGTTCATAATAAAGAATTGCTTCCTTTATTTGTTTACCTGATTAAATATATTATGAAAAGTAAATTCTTAACAATAAAGTTTATATTGGGAGTACTGATATTATCTTTTAGTAGTGCTTGTTCTAGTAGTAATCCAGAAGAGGCTATGCCACAAACTGCCATAGGACGGCAATGGGTTGAATCAGGTCTGGTCAATGACATGATTTTAGATAGCGTGAGTGTAGTGCGTGATGGGATAAAACTTAACGAATTGGCTTTTAAAACGTTTGGATAGTCTCAGCATATTTTTGTGGTTACCATCGACTTGTATAAACTTACTATGTATTTGTGGTGGACGGTCGTCGAAAAGACTCTTTCTTTGCGTTGGGACTTACTTTGCCCCATCTGGCTACCATTATGAAGGCTGTGGGATGTTATAACGCTATCAACCTTAACGGAGGAGGGGCGACCACGCTTATAATCCGAAAAGTGAATGATGTTGGGAAGCCGACTTTCCCTATTTGAATACACCGTCCGATGATCTGGTACCACGTAAGATAACCAACAGTATGTTGATTATAGAAAAGAAGTAACTGTGTAATGCCGATTTAAGTAGGGATATTCAGTAAATGTCCCTAAATAAAGGAATGCAAGTCAATAAAAGGAAAATATGAACAACTTGTGATATTATATGAATACGCCTACGCGGTGACTAATCAGTAACTTTGCAACTGTATAATAATACAGGTATGAAAAGAATATTGTTCACTTTTTCCTTGACACTTCTTGTTGGATATACTACGGCGCAAGAAACATTGTCATTGAGTCAATGTCTGCAGATGGGCATTGAACGAAATCTAAATTTAAAGACTTACGAGGGTAACGTGCTTAAGGGTAAGCACAATATCAGCGAAAACCGCTCTAGACTGTTGCCGCAAATTAATATAGGCGCAGGACTGAACGATAATTTCACCCCTCCAGTATCAGTAACCGACGGATCGGCATACGGCAAACCGTATAATGTAACCAAGACGCTGCAATATAACTCGTCGGCAAGTATTCAACTGCAGATGCCGCTCTACAGCCAGACGGCGCTTACGGCATTGAGCATATCAAAGACTCTTGACCAACTCAACACTCTTTCGTACACCAAGGCAAAAGAGGACCTCATTGTACAGATAAGCAAGATGTATTATCTGGCACAAAACACTGAGGAACAAATCGGTATTATCAAGGATAATATAAAGCGACTTGAAGAACTGCGCGATATCACTCAGGCTTTTCACGACAACGACATGGCGCTTAGCGTAGACGTGAAGCGCGTAAACGTAAACCTTGAAAACCTCAGCGTACAGTACGATAACGCCAAGGCAATGCTCACTCAGCAATATAATATGCTGAAGTATGTAATAGACTATCCTGCCGATAAAGACATCGTTGTAGAAAAGGCCGACATAGAGAAGACCGACATGGCAAACCTGAACGGACTTGACGAGAATCTATCTGAACTTCAGTTGCTAAGACAGCAGCAAACCCTCGCCGAACAGCAGAAGAAGCTTGCTAAGAGCGGTTATATGCCAACGCTTGCCCTTGTAGGCAACTGGACATACACTGCCTATACCGATAAATTCAAGAACTGGTTCCACTCTGGCGAATCAAATCATTGGTATAAATCGAACGGTATCGGACTGACACTGCGCATCCCTATTTTCGACAGCTTTGAGAAACGTTCTAAAGTAAGAAAGGCGCAAATAGACGTAGACAACGCCAAACTATCTTACGAAAACGCACTGAAAGGTATGCAAACACAATATATCAACGCCGTGAACGACCTTGCCAACAATCAGCGCAACTTTAGCAAGCAGCGCGACAACTATCTGCTTGCAGAGGATGTATATAAGGTGACAAGCGACAGATACCGCGAAGGCATAGCCTCGATGACAGAAGTACTGCAAGACGAAATGAACATGAGTAGCGCTCAGAACAATTATCTCACTGCTCACTTTAACTACCAAGTATCGAATTTGACATTGCTCAAACTCACAGGACAGTTAGACAAACTCACAAAGTAAATTTTGTGAGCGAACAGCCTATAACGATTGGAATTAATCAATTTTGAATTTACAAGCAACATATAACAATGGAAACTAATAACAGTAACAACAATAACGATAAGACCACTCAGTCTACACACAAAGCAACAGCCAAACAGCTTAAAAAACAACGCATACGCCAATTGGCAGTCAGCCTCATCGGAGTGGTTATTCTGGTATGGGGTATCGTAAAGATAGTCTGCATGTTCATGGACTACAAAAACAACGAAAAGAGCGACGATGCCCAGATAGAACAGTATATCTCGCCCATCAATATGCGTGCATCGGGATATATCAAGAAAATCTATTTCAAAGAACATCAAGACGTGAAGAAAGGCGATACCCTACTCGTACTCGACACACGCGAGTATAGTATCCGTGTAATGGAAGCCGAAGCCGCACTTAAGGACGCTATGGCTGGAGCAAACGTTGTAGACGCATCGCTGCAAACCACACAGACATCGGCCACAGTATACGAAGCTTCTATAGCCGAAATTGAAATTCGTCTTGCCAAACTTGAGAAAGACCGCCAGCGCTATCAGAACCTTGTAGCTCGTAATGCAGCAACACCTATACAGCTTGAACAAATAGAAACTGAATATAACGCAACAAAGAAGAAACTTGATGCCGTACGCCGCCAGCAGAAAGCTGCTTACTCGGGCGTAAACGAAGTACAGACACGTAAGAAGAATACAGAAGCTGCCATAGAACGCACTCAGGCAGCTCTTGAAATGGCTAAGCTAAACTTATCGTACTGCATTGTTACCGCTCCATGCGACGGAAAGTTAGGCAGACGCGCTCTCGAAGAAGGTCAGGCAGTAAATGCCGGACAGACTATCACATATATTATACCGAATACAGAGAAATGGGTGATAGCCAACTACAAAGAAACACAAGTAGAGAAACTATATGTAGGTCAGAAGGTAATTATGACCGTCGATGCCTTTAAAGGCAAAGAATTTGAAGGCCGCATCACAGCTATTTCTGGTGCTACAGGTTCAAAGTACTCGCTCGTACCTACAGATAACTCTGCCGGCAACTTTGTGAAAATACAGCAGCGCGTACCGGTACGCATAGAGTTTGAAGGTCTCTCTAAGGAAGACAACGAAAAGTTGGCTGCCGGAATGATGGTCGTAGTAAAAGCTCAACTTTAAGAAATGACACAAGCAGAAATATATACGGCAGTGCCCGAGCATATGCCTAAGAACTTTCCGTTCTACAACTGGGTGCCCAAGCCCCTTGGCATCGCCTTCCTCGTCATTCTTTTCATACCTATCATGACGGTAAGCGGTGCATACACCGTCAACAGTAGTGAGATGGTGGGGGGACTTGGCATCCAGTCTGAACACATAGCCTTCATCAGCTTCGTCACATCAATAGGTATGGCAGCGTTCTCGCCGTTCTTTTATTCGCTGGTGAGTGTGCGCCGCCAAAAGATGATGAGTCTTGTAGGATTCTCCATTCTGGCAGTGCAGAGCTATATATGCGCCAACACTGATAGTCTGTTCATCCTGGCTCTCAACAGCCTCATCATGGGATTTGTACGCCAAACGCTGCTGATGTGCAACCTCTTTACGCTCATCAAGTACGGATTCGGCATTGAGGCAACACGCAACGTAACTCCGGGAAACGAACCTAAAGACGAAGCGGGATGGGATGCCCTCGACACCGAAAAGAAAGCGAGTCAGCCTATCATCTACTTCTTCTTTATGTTACTGGGACAGATCGGTACATGGATTACCGCATGGTTTGCCTACAATTATCATTGGCAGATGGTGTATTACGCTATGCTTGGGTCTATACTCGTGGCATTACTTATCACGTTAGTATGTATGCCTTATAACCCCTACCCCACGAAGCACTGTCCGCTGTCGTTCTCTAAGTTCGGCAATGTGGTAGTGTTCTGCCTGATGTGCTGCTCATTCGTTTACGTTACGGTATATGGCAAGGTGTACGATTGGTATGATAGTCCCAACATCCGCTGGGCAACGGTTATTTGCGTATTGTCATCGCTTTTGTTCTTCTATCTGGAGAAGACACGCCGCTCACCTTACTTTATGCTCAAGGCATTCAAGTCGCGCAGCATACAGGGCGGAATTCTGCTCTTCATCGGACTGATGATATGCAACTCCAGCTCCATGCTTGTAAATATATTCGTAGGCGTAGGAATGAAAACCGATCAGATTCAGGTAGCAGCCTTAGGCAACTGGGTTCTATTAGGTTATTTCATAGGCACGGTAATAATACTTATACTCAATAATAAAGGCGTTCACTTTAAATGGTTCTTCGCCCTCGGCTTCCTGCTGATAGCCGCAGCATCGCTGTTCATGTACTTCGAAGTACAGACAGCCGGAATGCTGGAACGCATGAAATGGCCCGTGATAATACGCGCAACGGGAATGATGCTGCTATACTCGCTCATCGCCGTATACGCCAACCAGCGTATGCCATATAAGTTGCTTTCTACCTGGGTGTGCATCATGCTTACCGTGCGTATGGTGATAGCTCCGGGCATAGGTTCTGCTCTTTATCAAGTAGTTTTCCAGCATCGCCAGCAATACTACATTACTCGCTATGCTCACGACTACGACCGTACTAACGCAGAAACAGCCACTACATACGACATGACCGCACGCGGAATGCAGTATCAAGGCAAGAGCGAAACAGAAGCGCAAAATATGGCAGCCATGTCTACTAAAGGTAAAGTGCAAGTACAGGCTACGCTATCGGCTATCAAAGAAATATCGGGTTGGACAATATACGCTTGTGTTATCCTTGCCGGACTAATGCTTGTGGTACCATGGCCTAAAAGAGATATTTCGAAAGATACCAAAGACTGGTATATCAATTATTGATTTTTATTATTTTGTCATTACTTCCGTTTTTCATTAACTTCGCCACAAACATTCGGCAGAAGCAATGAAAAACGGAAGCAATGACATAAATATACTCGAGCAGCAGATGGCCAATAATGAGGACATCTGCTGCTCGTGTGGCATTATAGACTCTTTTCCAAAAGCCTTTTTCGACAATTATCAAATTGCCGACGTGGGCATCATCGTATGTACATCGGGCAAATTCACCATCCGCTGCGAAGATATAGAATATGTGGTAAACAAAGGCGAAACGGCATTCCTCTCACACGATGTACATTTCTCTATCACCAAACACAGTACAGACTGCTCTGTGGCCATTATCTTATATCGTGCAGACTCAATACGCAACATTTTGGGTATTACCATCGTAGGAATGAAGTTTATAGAAATGCTAAATCCACGCAATTGCTGGGTGATGCACACCGGACATGAAGACGAGCTGACAAAGTATTCCGAACTGTTGGCATTGAACAACAGCAATAATAATGTCTTTGCTGCCAACGAGCGCAGACTTCTCTTGCTGTCGCTCACCTATAGGCTTTGTAATATATTCCACGAAATATCAAAAGACAGCGACAATGCCTCAAGTCGCAAACTTGAAATATACATGCAGCTTATACAACTCATTGACCAATATTACACCTGCGAGCGTGGCGTACGGTTTTATGCCGACCGTCTGTGCCTGTCGCCCAAATATCTAACCTCGCTCGTCAAATCGGTATCGGACAACAGTGTACAGGAACTTGTATTCAAGGCTATAACAAAAAAAGCTATTTCCCTAATTACCACTACCGATAAGAGTATTAAGGAAATAGCCGATTATCTGAATTTTCCCAATGCGTCAGCCTTCGGCACATTCTTCAAGAAACAAGTAGGAATGTCGCCGATAAACTATAGACAAAAGCAAGGTTAGCGTACCGCTTTCTTATTCTTAACCTTGATAAATATACCCACTCCTACTAAGATGAACACCTCTACCGCACTCCAGAACACTACGACAGTAGCAATAGACATACGGATATTAGGACCCCAAGCACGCAATTTCAACTGATAACGGAACATGAATATGGCGCCTATCACACAGCCCACGGCACTTGCGATGGTTACAGGATGACTGTCGCCAAAGAATTCCGGGTCGTATACAAACATAAGATAAAGATAACAAGCCCAGTTGATAAGGCAGAACTCAAGAAAAGTGGTGATAGATGTGTGATGACTCATATTGCTCGGTATAATTTCGTCGCGTTTAGCACGGAAGAAAACCTTCTGCAGCCAATTCATAACATGACATCCGGTCTTAGAGCCGAATATATACAGCACCATAAACAACACAAAGAAGCCGAACGAAGCCGGCAATATCAAATATTCAGGACGAGAGCCACGCATCGCTCTAAGCTCTGCCGATGGAATGCTGTTAACATCTACTCCATTATAAGCATCTCATGACTTACTCCGATACCGTTGACATATTCTGTAGTAGTCTGCACAATGCCAGAGCCTACAAGGTCATAATGCACACCAAACCGAGCGGCAAAATAGCCGAACATAAACTCTACCCAACCTGTCCAGAAAAGCAAAGCACCGAACAATCCGAAAATGGTACGCTTGGTGTCGCCCTTAACGAATACCCCATAAACAGCTAATGCCAAACCTACGAAACCCATTATAACGGCACTTGTATTAACCGCACTTTTCGACATCGTTTCTTCCATAACCCTCATCATGGCATGTCCGAGAGGCATGGTAAACAACACAAAGACAAACGAAGCAATCGTTTTCCCCCAATATTTTTTCTTGTTTTCCATAAAAATAAAATGTCTAAGAACCTTGTTATGTTTGAATAATTATGAAATAAATTTACGCATTAAAATCGAATAACGCACGAATTATTAGGCACCTTAATAAAAATTAGGAAGTTAAATACGCTTTATCAACACCGATAGAGAGGGTAAAGAACACATACTTGACACGCTAGAATGAAATGACGACGAATTCCTATCCCAGACAGTGGCTCACATTATCTCATTTAGAGTGACTTTTTCAATTCAATATGCTGCAAATTCCATTTTATTAAGTAATTTCGCAATGTGATGAACTCATATCGCATTGTATATTGAGGCATTGCAAAATCTTGTTACTCAATATAGAATATGCTAGAAGAATTCGAACATACAGATAATGTAAACGAAACAGGAATAATACAACGTTTACAAAAAGGAGATAAAAACGCATTTACTGTTCTCTACCGCAAATACAATAAACTAATTTATACTATAGCATACAGATATTTGAAAAACAATGAAATGAGCGAAGACATTGTACAACATACTTTCTTAAAATTATGGGAAACAAAATCTCTACTACAAGAAAATATGAGCATACGCAATTACCTGTATACTTTAGCCAAAAACCAAGTACTAAACGAAATACGCAATCATACCACTGCCATTGAAAAAAACTACAACCTACTACAAGATAAATCCGAAATAGAAGATTCATTGTCCAAACATATTGAAGATAAAGATATGATTGAAGTTTTTCGATCTATTCTAAGAGAATTACCCCATAGGCAACAGCAAGTCTGCTCCTACCGATTAGAGAAAGGCCTATCAATAGTAGAAGTTGCAGAGAAAATGAAGATCTCCATTCCTACCGTAAAAAGCTTATATCAAATGGGAATAAAATCTATTCGCTTAAAAATGGGAAAGTTATTATTATATATTTTAATACTTTTTTCAACTACTTAAATCATCTGATAAGAATGATTACGTGTACAACTTGATATAAGAATAATAAATAGCATTATTAAGAATTATGAATATACCCGATTTATCCGTAATAGAAAAAGTATTAAATAACTGCGCATCTTCATCTGAAATACATTCTGTATTAACTTGGTTCAAAACAGAAGAAGGAAAAAAATGGCTGTCTGCTAGAATGGACAAAG
>ENA-UEYI01001326-UEYI01001326.1-human-gut-metagenome-genome-assembly--contig:-NODE-1326-length-21235-cov-8.137159_pt1 | contig 21235 bp, 16 predicted proteins | sample MGYA00242900_ERZ507916 | MGnify/ENA primary metagenome ERZ507916 (study PRJEB26167, sample SAMN06115521) | human gut metagenome | host: Homo sapiens | place: China:Chongqing | collected 2015-09-02...
AGGAATATAATGTTTAACCTGTCAACTTTGTCAGGAATTAATCTTCAAACTGACAACTATTTTCAGTACACTTCAAAACGCCCTTACGTTTGGAGTCAAACGCACTTGCGTTTTAACTAAAACGTACTTGCGTTTCAATTGAAACGTCCTTGCGTTTTCTTCCAGGCTCAAAGACGTTTTTCCGTGTGTATTTTCGGGCATAAAAAAACAGGAGAAACATCGTTGAAAATGTTCCTCCTGCCAAGTATGAAAAATGATGAATTGTTACTGATTGATGTCGGCTGATGCCGGAGTCATGTCACCTTCTACTACCAGACGGGTGATTTCGTTCTTTGAGTTGGTACGCAGGGTGATGGTCTTACGGAAATGTCCCGGAAATTTGCCGGCACCGTTGTAAGTGACTGTCACCTCACCGCTTTCTCCCGGTTTGATGGGTTCTTTCGGATATTGAGGTACGGTGCATCCGCAAGAAGCAATAGCCTGATGAATTACTAATGGACCGTCGCCTGTATTCTTAAATTTGAATTTGCAAGTTACTTTCGGACTGCTTTCTGAGAAAGAGCCAAAGTTGTATGAGGTCTTTTCGAATGTAATTTCTGCCGTTCCCTGAGCAATGACAAACAATACATTCATGACACATAATAAGGTTGTAAATAAAATTTTCTTCATTTTCTTTGATTTTAATCCTTACTTCTGACAACTTCGCAAAGATACTACTTTTGCGTGAAACTGTTACTTTTGTGCAGGTTAATTAACAAACTTGAAGTGTTGTTATCGGTTTACCTGCTTCACGCCCTTCACCGTTTTAATCTTCTTTATCAGCGATTCCAGCTTGGCGTTGTCGTCTACGGTCACCGTCAGCATGCCCGAGAACAATCCGTCGTGTGAGTCGATGCTGATGGAGCGCAACAGGATGTTGTTCTCCTTATTAATAATAGACGTGATGTTCGTCACGATACCGATGTCGTCATGGCCGATAATACGGAGGGTAATCGGATACTGTTTGCCCTGACTCTTTCCGGCCCAGCGGGCTTTCACGATGCGGTAGGGGAAGCGGGAACGCATCTCCTTGGCATTCGGGCAGTCACAACGGTGAATCTTGATACCACCGTTGATGCTGACGAATCCGAACACTTCGTCACCGTAAATAGGGTTACAGCATCTGGCCAGCGTAAAGTCGAGTCCTTTCAGGTTCCGGTCGATGACCAGTACGTCATCCTTGTAGTCCTTCGCGTCGGTGGGCTGCTGTATGTTGAAGCCTTCCGCACTGCGGTAGCTGATTTCTTCGCGCTGCTCGGTTTCCCGCTTCTGCATGTCAAGGTACTTGTCGATGATGTCGTTCACGTCCATCGATTCGTTGGCAATACTCTGATAGAAGTCGGTTACGGTCTTGAAGCCCAGTTTCCGAATCAGACGCATCAGGATGGCCTCATCATATTCCAGCTTCCGGTTCTTGAATTTACGTTCCAGTGTCTCCTTGGCAAACTGTGTCTGACGGGCTGCAATCTCCTTCAGGGCCTGACGTATCTTGTTGCGTGCCTTCGACGTGGTGACAAAGGTCAGCCAGTCACGCTTCGGTGTCTGCGTGTTCGAAGTCATGATTTCCACCTGGTCGCCACTGTTCAGTTTCTGGCGGAGCTGTACATTTTTCCCGTTGACGCGGGCACCCGTACACCGGCATCCCAAGTTGGAGTGGATAGAAAAGGCAAAGTCGAGCACGGTAGCCCCTTGCGGCAGTTTGTACAAGTCACCTTTCGGAGTAAATACGAATACCTCGTCCTTATATAAATCCAGCTTGAACTGGTCCATGGCCTCCATGTCGCTGTCGGAGTTTTCCAGCGTTTCACGGATGGAGTTCAGCCATTCATCCAAGCCGCTTTCTCCCTTTATACCTTTATATCTCCAGTGGGCTGCCAGACCTTTTTCGGCAATTTCGTCCATGCGTTCCGTACGAATCTGCACTTCCACCCATTTCCCTTCCGGTCCCATCACGGTGATGTGCAGTGACTCGTATCCGTTGCTTTTCGGCACGGACAGCCAGTCGCGCAAACGCTTGGGATTGGGCAGATACATATCCGTCACGATGGAATAAGCCTGCCAGCATTCCTGTTTCTCCTTTTCAAGCGGAGAATCAAGAATGATGCGGATGGCAAACAGGTCGTACACGCCTTCGAAAGGACATCCCTGTTTCTTCATCTTCTGGTAGATGGAGTGGATGGACTTGGTACGTCCCTTCATGTGGAACTTCAGTCCGGCATCTTCCAGCTTTTTGCGTATCGGTTCGATAAAAGCCTCGATGTAGCGGTCGCGGGCCTGCTTGGTGGCATTCAGTTTCTCTTTGATATGATAGTACACGTCGTGCTGCGTATATTTCAGTGACAAGTCCTCCAGTTCTGATTTCAGTTTGTACAGTCCTAGCTTGTGGGCCAGCGGTGCATACAGATAGGCAGCTTCGTTGGCCACTTCCAGACGAGCTTCTTCGTTGGGGCTGTTCTTGATTTGCCGCATCAGGTTCACACGGTCGGCAATGATAATCAGGATGACCCGCATGTCTTCGGCAAACGACAGGAGCAGATTGCGGAAGTTTTCCGACTCAATGATGGGGCTTTTGGAATACAGCTCGTTGATTTTGACGAGTCCCCGTATGATGCCGGCCACGTCTTCTCCATATTCCTCTTTGACCGATTCCAGACTGCAAAGATTGTATTTCACGGATTCATGGAGCATGATTCCCAGAATCGAGGCGCGGCGCATGCCGATTTCTTCGGCCACGATGACAGCCGTCTGCATATCCTTGATAATGGGATTCATCTGGAATACATTTCGCGGAATGGTACCTTCTGCCATTGCCTTGACCAGATGGGTTTTCAGCTTGTGGCAGTCATCCTTTTGTAATGTATCTTTCGACAACCGCAGCAGTCGTTTGTAGAGTTGAATCAGTTGTTTGTGTTCCTCTTGTGTAAAAAAGTCGTTGTTCTCCATAATTCCTCGTTTTGCTGTTTGTGGGTAAAGTTACTTTTTTTCTGTTGATATGGTGCACTCTTCCCGTATTTTTTATATTTTTGGACGTAATTCTAAAAACAGAAAGAAATTCATTACCTAAATAAAAAACTATTATGTTAACACACGAAGACAAAGAATTGTTGGCCAAGAAGGGCATTTTGGAAGAAAAGATTGCCGAACAGTTGGCTTGTTTTGAAAAGGGGTTTCCATTCTTGAAGCTTTCAGCGGCAGCTTCCGTAGAAAACGGAAGTATTATGAAAGCCGATGAGAAAGAATGCGAACAGTATCTTGCCGCATGGGATGCATACAAAGCAGGCGATAAGAAAATCGTCAAGTTTGTTCCGGCTTCAGGAGCTGCCAGCCGTATGTTCAAGAATATGTTCGAATTCTTGGGTGCTGAGTATGACAAACCTACTACTGATTTTGAGAAGAAATTCTTCGACCACATTCATGATTTTGCATTCTACAATGACTTGAATGCGGCTTGTTTGGATAATACAGGAAAGAACATCAATGCCCTGTTGTCTGAACATAATTACAAGGCGGTGGTTTCTAACTTGCTGGAGTCTGCAGGATTGAACTATGGAGCGTTGCCTAAAGGCTTGCTCAAGTTCCATCGTTATGCAGATGGCGTGCGTACACCGCTGGAAGAGCATCTGGTAGAAGGCGCATTGTATGCTGCCGGAAAGACTGGGGAAGTGAATGTACACTTCACTGTTTCTACCGAACACCGTGCATTGTTCGAAAAACTGGTGGCTGCCAAGGCTGCCGAATATGAGGCTAAGTATGGTACGACTTATCACATCAGTTTCTCTGAACAGAAACCGAGTACGGATACAGTGGCTGCCGATATGGAAAACAAACCGTTCCGCGACAAGGACGGTAAATTGTTGTTCCGTCCGGGTGGTCACGGTGCCTTGATTGAGAACCTGAACGATTTGGATGCCGATATCGTATTTATCAAGAACATTGATAATGTGGTGCCCGACCGCTTGAAAGCTGATACCGTGACTTACAAGAAATTGCTGGCCGGTGTATTGGTTACATTGCAGAAGCAGGCATTTGAATACCTGGAACTGCTGGATGGCGGACATTACAGCCACGAACAGCTGGAAACCATTATCCGCTTCGTACAGCAGCAGTTGCGTTGTCGCAGAACGGACTTGAAAGAGCTGGAAGATGCTGATTTGGTCATCTATCTGCGTAAGAAACTGAATCGTCCGATGCGTGTTTGCGGTATGGTGAAGAATGTGGGCGAACCGGGTGGTGGTCCGTTCCTGGCCTATAATCCGGATGGAACCATTTCCTTGCAGATTCTGGAAAGTTCACAGATTGACATGAACGACCCGGAAAAGAAAGCCATGTTCGAAAAGGGTACACACTTCAATCCAGTGGATTTGGTATGTGCCGTTCGCGACTACAAGGGCAATAAGTTCGACTTACTGAAACATGTGGATAAGGCTACCGGCTTTATTTCTTACAAGTCAAAGAATGGAAAAGACTTGAAGGCACTCGAATTGCCGGGCTTGTGGAACGGTTCAATGAGCGACTGGAATACCGTGTTCGTAGAAGTTCCTTTGAGTACTTTCAATCCGGTAAAGACTGTGAACGATTTGCTGCGTGAACAGCATCAGTAATTTCCGGATAGTGGAAAAATAAAAATGTCCGCCTGTCATCTTTGTGAGATGGGCGGACATCTTTTTTATATATATGAAGAAAGTTATTGCACATTTCCTTCTTGTTGAGATAATTTCTCTCTGTATTCTTTCGGGGAAAGTCCTAAATTCCTTTTTACATATTTGCCGAAGAATGACAAGGTAGCAAAATTGAGTTCATTGGCAATTTCCTTGATGCTCTTATCGGGAGACTTCAGCAGGCACACTATATCCTTCATGACATAGCAGGTGATGAGGTCGGAAGCTGTTTCACCTGAATTTTCCTTACATACAGCCGACAGGTATTTGGAAGTGACAAACAACCGGTTGGCATAGTAGCTTACCGACCGTTCCTTGGGGTAGGAAGATATCAGCAGCTCCATGAAGGCATTGAACAGATTGTTGGACGAATTGAATGCGACCGGTTTTAACTGGATGTATTTCTCCATGGAGTCCTGAAATTCGTAGATGAAGGCTTGCAGGAGGGCATTGATCAGCTCCTTCTGGTGGCGGTGAGGGGTACCTGTCAGTTTGGAATTCAGCAGATTATAGTACTGGCAGAAAAGCTGGCTTTCTTCATCGTTCAGGGAAATGATAGGATGCTGTTCCAGGTACAGGCGTGAGTACCAGTTGTTTGCGGATGTGGACATCACAAAAATACGTTTGGCATATTCTGGTGAAAGACAGAATCCGCAGCACTCAAAATCATCTCCTATCATGCCGTGTTTTAGCAGCGTTTGTGGGTGACAAATCATCAAATCATTCCGACCGATTTCATAAGAATTGTTGTTGAGAGATAAGGACGCTTTTCCTCTCAGACATAAGATCGCCAGGAAAAAGTCAGCCCGTATGGAGGAATACTGTTCGGTTTCATTTACTTTATTTACCTGGTTCAAGATGATAATCTGTTCGTCTTTATAGGCAGCTACCTTTTCCATGATTTCGGTGCTGGACATTCTGATGAGTTCTATTTCTTTCTCCATAACATTGATTAATCTATTCGATTGCAAATGAACAGAATGTTTTTCAATTCTTAGTGTCCTATTTTTCCTGATGAGTATGCTATAGGGAAGATAGTAAGGCCGGATAGAAAAATAGAACACTTCCAAGGTAGTATGTATGCCAGATATTTCATGTAATGCCTTTTTCTTTGCGCTCACAAATTGCAGACATACTAAACATTTTAGAATTTATGAAAAAGAATTATCTGATGGCCGTTTGTTTGTTTCTGGTTGTGATGTCAGGATGTGGAAATAAAGAACAGTCATCGCAACAGGCAGAACCGGTAAAGGTCAAAGTGATGACCGTAGTATCATCCGTGCGTAACGAAACCGTTCGTTTTTCAGGTACGGTGCAGGAGGAAAACGGCAGTTCATTAAGTTTCCCGCTGATGGGACGAGTAAAGTCAGTAAAGGTCGATTTGGGAAGCCGGGTGCGGCAGGGACAATTACTGGCTACACTGGATGAGGTTTCGATGCAGAATACGTATCAGGCAGCAAAGGCTGCTTTGAAGCAGGCGGAAGATGCCTACCAACGTATGAAGGAATTGCATGAAAAAGGAAGTCTGGCCGAGATGAAGTGGGTGGAAGTACAGAGCAAGTTGCAGCAGGCTCAGTCTATGGAGGCAGTGGCCCGGAAGAACTTGACTGACTGTAAGCTGTACGCTCCGTTTTCCGGAGTCATTGCCGAGAAGAGTCTGGAGGTCGGGCAGAACGTGGTACCCGGTGTACAGGTGCTGAAACTGGTATCCGACGACCGGCTGAAGGTACGGATTTCCGTGCCGGAGACGGAAATCGCGCGCGTGGTAAGAGGACAGAAAGCCGTGATAGAGGCACCGGTTCTGAATGGAACAAAGGTAGAAGGCGTGGTGACGGAGAAAGGTGTACAGGCCAATCCGCTGTCACGGTCGTATGAGGTAAATGTCGGTATTCAGACAAAAAATACGGGACTGCTTCCCGGCATGGTGACAGAAGTCTGGTTGCAGGATGCCGATAAAAGCCAGGCGTGCGTACTTCCGGCCAATGTGCTTCAGCTGGACGAACACAACAACTACTTCGTGTGGCTGAAAGGTGCGGATGGAAAGGCATCGAAGCGCGTGGTGGCGTGCGGCAAGTTCACGGCGACGGGTGTCACGGTGGTGAACGGCCTGAATGAAGGGGATGAAGTGATAGTAGAAGGACAGCAGAAAGTGTGCGAAGGAACTCCTCTGGCACTGTAAAAACGAAGTAAGACAATGGAAAAGAAAAGGAACATAGTGGAATGGGCCATGCATTATCGCCAGATTGTGATTCTGGTGACGTGCTGCCTGGTGGCATTCGGAATATACAGTCTGCCGCAGATGCAGAAAAATGAATTTCCTGATTTTACCATACGTCAGGGAATGGTGATTGCCGTGGCTCCGGGAAATACGGTCAATGAAATGGTAGAACAGGTGACGAAGCCTCTGGAAGACTACATCTTTTCATACAAGGAAGTAAAGAAGGAGAAGACCTTCTCTACCACGCGCGACGGGATTGTCTTTGTGCAAGTAGAGTTGAATGACGAACTGAACAACAAAGATGAGTTCTGGAGTAAGTTCAAGCATGGAGTAGCCACTTTCAAGTCGCAGCTACCGCCGAATGTGCTTGCCATACAGGTGATGGATGATTTTGGCGATACATCGGCACTGCTGATTACCATGGAAAGCAAGGACAAGACGTATCGGGAACTGTCCGACTATATGGATGAACTGAAGAACCGTTTGCGTCGCATCAGCAGTGTGGGACGACTCACCGTGAGTGGAGGAAGGGCTGAACAGATTTCCATCTACCTGGATCCGGAACGTCTCTCGCATTATGGACTGAACGAGCAGTTGATTGCCGGCCAGCTGTTTGCCAAGGGATTCGTGACCACGGGAGGACGCATACAGACCCCTCAGTATGTATTGCCGGTGCATGTGGAGAAGACGTTCAATACGCTGTACGACGTGCAGCAGCAGATTGTGTACAGCGACCCCTCGGGCAATGTGGTGCGCTTGCAGGATGTGGCTCGTGTGGTCAAGGAATACCCTCATGCCGACAGCTATATCAAGAACAACGGGACGAAGTGTATCCTGCTGAGTGTGGAAATGAAGAAAGGAAAGAACATCGTACAGATGGGAAATGACATCGACCGCGTGCTGGAAGAGTTTAAGACAGAGCTTCCGTCGGAGGTCAATATGTTCCGTATCACCGACCAGGCACAGGTGGTGGGCGACAGTGTCAATGCTTTCTTGCGTGAGCTGGTGATTGCCATCGTGGCTGTAGTGATTGTGGTGATGCTGCTGTTGCCGTTGCGGGTGGCACTGATAGCTGCTTCCACCATTCCGATTACCATCTTTATCTCACTGGGACTTTTCTATGCTTTTGGCATTGAGTTGAACACCGTGACGCTGGCAGCTTTGATTGTGACGCTGGGAATGATTGTGGACAACTCCATTGTCATCATCGACAGTTATCTGGAGAAAATCGGCGAAGGAATGTCGCGCTGGCATGCGTCTATCTTCAGTGCCACGCATTTCTTCAAATCCATATTCTCGGCTACACTGGCCATCAGTATTACATTCTTCCCCTTCCTGATTGTGATTCCCGGCATGATACACGACTTCCTGCTGAGTTTCCCCTGGTCTATTACGCTGATTCTGGGCATCTCCTTGCTGGTAGCCATGCTGCTGGTACCGTTCATGCAGTTCTGGTTCATCCGTAAGCCGATACCTTCGCATAAAAAAGGATTCTCGTTCATGGAATTCCTGCAGACCTATTATAATAAGTTGCTTGACAAATGCTTTGCCCATCCGTATGTTACTTTGCTGGGAGGAATCGCTTCCGTGCTGGTGGGTATCTTCCTGATGGGGAAACTGCCGCAAAAGCTGATGCCGGTGGCCGACCGTAACCAGTTTGCCGTAGAAATCTATCTGCCTACGGGCTCGGCTGTAGAAAAGACGGCCTGGGCGGCCGATACCATGGAGCATGTGTTCCGTAAAGACCCGCGGGTGACTTCCGTCACTTCATTTATCGGTTGTTCTTCCCCTCGTTTCCATACGGCATACGCTCCGCAATTGGGAGGGACGAACTACGCCCAGCTGATTGTAAACACGAAAGGGAATAAGGAAACTGTGGAACTGCTGGATGAGTATGCTCCGCGTTATACCGATGCTTTTCCGGATGTGCGGGTAAGGTTCAAGCAAATCAGTTTCAGTCAGGCGGTCTATCCGATAGAACTCCGTCTGAGTGGAGAGAATCTAGATTCACTGAAAACCGTGGCTGGGAAATACCTGAGCATGTTGCGTCAGATGCCGGAAATACGGCTGGCACAGACCAACTTCAGTGAACCGCAGACTTCGGCCAAAGTGGTGCTGAAAGAAGATGAGGCTTCTCGTCTGGGCATACAGAATGTGCAACTGGAAAGCACGCTGGCCATGCGCTATGGCGACGGTATAAAGGTGGCCAGTGTGTGGGAAGGCGATTATGATATCCCCGTGACATTGAAAAGTGAGAGAGCCGATTGTGCCGGTTTCTCTGATCTGGAAAACGAACTGATTCCGGTATTGGGCGGTACACAGGTTCCCTTGCGGCAGGTGGCAGAAGTGGTACCTTCCGTAAAAGACGGACAGCTGGTACGCCGGAACGGTATCTATACCATTACGGTCATGGCCGATGTGCGCCGTGACGTAAACGTGACCGCCCTGACGAGTGTGATAAAGGAAAAAGTGGCAACCATCCCTCTGCCGGATAAAGTGACGCTGGCTTACGGAGGTGACGACGAGCAGGATAATGAAAACCTTCCGCCTATCATGGCAGCTCTGGCTATTGCGGCTTTCATCATCTTCTTCATCCTGCTGGCTCATTTCAAGCGTATTAGCATTGCTCTGCTGATATTTGCCAGCATGACGCTGTGTGTGTTCGGTACGGCAGTGGGCGTACTGATACAAGGAGTGGATTTCGGTATGACTTGTACACTGGGTATCATCAGCCTGATGGGAATTATCGTGCGTAACGGCATTATCATGATTGACTATGCCGAGGAACTTCGGGCTACGGAGAAACTCTGTGTGCGTGATGCCATTTATCATTCTGCCCGCCGACGTATGCGTCCCATCTTTCTGACTTCGGCTGCTGCCTCCATGGGAGTCATCCCGATGATATTGGGCAAGAGCGGACTCTGGATGCCGATGGGTACAGTGATTTGCTACGGTACGCTGATTACCATGCTCTTCCTTTTGACGGTGCTTCCGGTGGCTTACCTGGTGATTTTCAGGGGAAGCAGTCAGAGACGTGCCCAGCTGGAAGCATTGGAGAAAGCCTGATGAGGTGATTAGGAATCAATCAAAAGAAGAATCATTATGAAAACGAATCGAAACAGAATAATAGCTTTTCTATTGATAGGTGGGGCGTGCATGAATGGGGTTTTCGGACAGAAAGCCTACACGCTGGATGAATGCATTCAGGCTGCCTTGACAAACAATGTGCGAATGAAGAATGCAAACAATGAACTGGAAATGGCCAAGCAGGACAAGAAAAAGGCTTTTACCAATTATTTCCCGAGCGTGAGTGCGGCTGGAACCGGTTTCATGGCTGATAAAGGATTGATGCAGATGAGTTTGGGACCGGACATGAATATGTCCATGCTGAAGAACGGAATAGCAGGGGGAGTCGGTGCCTCCCTGCCGTTGTTCACCGGCGGACAGATTGTGAACGGAAACCAGCTGGCCAAGGTGGGAGTGGAAGTGAAACGCCTGCAACGGAACTTATCCGACAATGAAGTATGCCTCACTACGGAACAATATTTCTGGCGGGTAGTGATACTGAAAGAAAAGCTGAAAACCTTGTCCAAGGTCGAAGCCCAACTGGCACGCATCCTGAGTGATGTGGAAGCTTCGGTACAGGCTGGAATCGTGACGCGGAACGATTTGCTTCAGGTACAATTGCGGCAGAATGAAACAAAGAGTACTCGTTTGCAGGTGGAAAATGCCTTGTCGGTATCCCAGAATATGCTGGCACAGTACACCGGACTTTCATCCGATACCCTTGACGTGGCCTTTGCGGTGGATACCCAGCTGCCTGCACGCCCCGACAGCCTTTACTGCGATCCGGAATCGGCATTGGGACTCACCAGTGAATATGCTTTGCTACAGCAGAATGTGAAGGCCAGCCGCTTGCAATACAAGATGGCGGTAGGGAAGAACCTGCCTACGGTGGCCATTGGCGGAGGCTATGTATACCATAACTTCTTGCCGGAAGACCAGCGTTTTTGGGTGGGATTTGCTACGGTGACCGTTCCCCTGACCGGATGGTGGGGAGGAAGCCATGCCATTAAGAAAGAAAAGCTTCAGGTGAAGAACACGGAAAACCAGTTGGCCGACCAGGGAGAATTGCTGGTTATCCGCATGAAGAATGCCTGGAACGGGGTGAACGAGGCATACGAGCAGATGAAGATTGCCCGTCTGTCCATTGAGCAGTCCACCGAGAATCTCCGCCTGAATACCGATTATTACAAGGCAGGCACCTGCACGATGAGCGATTTGCTTGATGCACAGACTTTGTATCAGCAGAGTCGTGACAAGTATGTGGAAAGCTATACGGATTATGAATTGAAAAAAAGAGAATATCTGCAAGTCACGGGGCGTCGTTAAAACAACTTTTTCTTGATGTGAAGGGCTGTCGGGAAGTATTTCCGATGGCCCTTTGTGATAAATTCTGCATATTAATTGCATATTAATTTGATTTGAGCTATCTTTGCAGCGCAATTGGGAAGCAGATAAAGTAAAAACGTCCTGAAGAAGATGTAGCTTTTTCAGGAACTTTTGTAGGTTTCTTATGTGAGAAACGTAGGGTTTCCGACCGGGAAACGTACGGTTCCGCAAAGTGAAACATAGGTTTCCGGGCAGGAAAACGTAAAAACATATTTTACGTTTTCACAAAAATAGACTAGGGTTAGAACTTACAAAGATTTAGAATATAATATACAGCGTATGAACATGTGCAGGCAACATAAGGTAGTTCGGATAAAGGTCAGTACGGCGCTTTACCGGAGATGTCATGCCCGTGCGCATTGGTTCAGCGGATTTCTTCATGAAAGTTTGTAAGACACGGGAAGTTGCGTCTTCCTGACGTGGTGTGAAATCTTTCTTATAAACTTTTACTCTCAATTTTGTTATGTGGATTATTTTATTGATTGTCCTGGCAGGTATTCTGGCAGGATATAGCCTTCGTATGTGTGCTTTTTTGAAAAAAGTGAATCTGACTATCTCGTGTACCATTTGTCTGATGCTGTTCGTGTTAGGACTTTCCGTGGGTTACAATCCGTTGATTGTAGGAAACTTAGGGTCTTTCGGCGGACAGGCACTGTTGCTCAGTGTGGCCGGCATTACGGGAAGTGTGTTGCTGGCACGCGTGGTATATCTGTTGTTCTTTAAGGAAGGAGGTGAAAAATGAAAGGAAGTTTGCTGGTATTGTCCATGTTCTTTGTAGGCTGTGTGTTAGGCTACGTGTGGAACTTTTCCGGATGGGAGTTGGGAGATACGCACCACTTGTCCATGTATATTCTGTATGCCCTGATGTTTCAGGTAGGCGTCAGCATTGGCGGGGGAGAGGATTTCAAGGAACTGCTTCGTGGTTTCCGTCCCAAGATGCTGCTGATACCGCTGGCCACCATCGGAGGAACCCTGTTGTTTTCGGCATTGGTCAGTGTGCTGCTGACTCGCTGGAGTGTGTTCGACTGTCTGGCCGTGGGCAGCGGACTGGGATATTATTCGCTTTCGTCTATTTTGATTATGGAACTCAAAACCCCCGACCTTGGTGCACAGTTAGCTACGGAACTGGCCACGATTGCACTTCTGACGAATGTCATCCGCGAACTGGTGGCACTGGTGGGAGCTCCTTTCATCTGCAAATACTTCGGGAAGCTGGCCCCTATTTCGGTGGCCGGAGTAACCTCGGTCGATGTAGCCCTTCCCTCCATTATCCGTGTGTCTGGAAAGGAAATGGTGCCCCTTGCCATCTTCCATGGACTGCTGGTCGACATGTCCGTGCCGTTTTTCATTTCTTTGTTTTGCAAGCTGTAGAAGGAATCCCCCGTCCGCAAAGCAAAGAGATGAAAACGGCGGCGGGGAGCCTTAGATGTCCATGCCCATGATGTAATCGTTCATGTAATATCCGTTGCCGATGGGGAAGTCCCCTTCGCGAACCTTCTTCATGCCCATGTGCTCATAGAATCCAAGTGCCGGATTCTGCCGGTTCACATTCAGTTCCATGCGGCAAGGTTCCGGATGAAGTTCCTTGATGCCCTTTATAGCCTGCTGGAACAGTTGCCGTCCGAGTTTGTATTTTTGGAAGTAGGGGAGTACGTAAATCTTCTGCAAGTGAAACAAATCCGTATCCTCCTGCTGGATGGACACATAGCCCGCAGGCTCACATTCTTCGTAAGCGATGTAGTAAATGTGATGCTCTTTCTCCATCTGGTTTCTCAGGCTCTCGCTGGAATACATCCAGTCCATCATGTAATCAATCTGTTCCGGAGTCAGAATATGCTGGTAGGTAGCGGGAAAGGTCTGTGCCGCCAGCGTCCGGATGACTTCAATGTCTGCAAGAGTAGCTTTTTTAATCGTAAACATAGGCGTTTCCTTATTATAATGTGTTTTCTGCAAAAGTAGTTTATCTTTTGTATGTATGGTTTTTATCGAAACATAAACTTGTTAAAAGTTTTGAAATTATAATACCTTGTAATACATAGTATCAATATAAAACCTATATTTGTGTCATACAAGATAAATGAGATGAAATGAATGTAGACAATGTAAAATCGCAGATGCGCAAGGGAATGCTGGAGTATTGCATTCTGTTGCTGTTGCACCGGGAGTCTGCCTATTCTTCCGACATTATCCAGAAGCTGAAAGAGGCCCGGCTGATTGTGGTGGAAGGCACGCTTTATCCGTTGCTGACCCGCCTGAAGAACGACGGACTCCTGTCGTACGAGTGGGTGGAGTCCACGCAAGGACCGCCCCGCAAGTATTATGGACTGACTCCGGAAGGGGAGGAATTTCTGAAAGAACTGGAAAGTGCTTGGGACGGACTTTCCGACACGGTGAATCATTTAAGACAAAACATTTAAAAATCACATGACATGAAAAAGACACTGACTGTAAATTTAGGTGGCACCGTATATCATATTGATGAAGATGCCTATATCCTGCTGGATAATTATTTGAACAACCTCCGCTACCATTTCCGTAAGGATGAAGGAGCGGAAGAGATTGTGCGCGACATAGAATCCCGTATTGCCGAACTGTTTGATGAGGCATTGCGTGGCGGACTACAGGTGATTACTATTAAAGAGGTGGAAGAGGTAATTGCCCGTATGGGAAAACCGGAGGAACTGAATGGCGAAGAAGACGGTAACCCGTCCGCATCGAACAGCAAGACTTTCGATAGTGAATCGACGGAAACCAGCCGACGTCTGTTCCGTAATCCGGACGACCGTATCCTGGGTGGAGTGGTATCGGGCATTGCAGCCTATTTCGGCTGGGATGTGACCTGGACCCGCATCGTCTTTATTTTGGCCGGATTTTTTATTCATGGTTTGATTTTGGCTTATTTGTTGGCATGGATTATCATCCCGTTGGCACATACGGCTACGGAAAAGTTGCAGATGCGCGGAGAACCCATCAATGTGGAGAACATCGGCCGGACAGTGACCGACGGTTTTGAAAAGGTGAACGAATATGTGCATTCAGAACAGCCCCGCTCTGCCTTGCATAAGTTTGGCAATGGGGTGGTAGCCGTGGTCGGTTTCCTGCTGAAACTTTGTCTGGTGCTGTTGCTGATATGCTGCGCTCCTTTCTTGTTGGTAGGACTCATCGTCTTGTTTGCCCTGCTGATGGCCGCCACGGGAGTCATCGTCAGTCTGCCTGCCTTCTTCTATAATATATTGCCTTGGGTAGACTGGAGTGGTGTGTGCACCATGCCGGGAATGATTGTCGGGCTCACCGTATGCGGTCTGCTGATTGTCGGTATCCCGGTAGCCGGACTGATTCAGGCTGTCATGCAGTCGTTCGGTAGCTGGAAGCCCATGGGCACCTCTACGAAAGTAGTGCTGGTATTGTTGTGGATGATTGCCCTGGCTATAGGAATTGTGTTGTTCTTTCAGATTCCTTTCCTGACAGAACCACTTTTGTCAGCTCCTTTCTGGGGTGAGTTTCTCTGATTTTGTCAGTCTCACCTGAATGTGTGAGACAAGAATGTCACATAAAACAGCCAAAATGGCAGTCCGTGTCAGAAAAAAATGCTGGCACGGGCTTTTTTTTGTTCTGGCATGGCATTTGTCTTTTAAAGGGCGTAACGTTTCGGCGTTACAGAATAAATCAAATTAGAAAATAATAAAAATAGATACAATTATGGGAAAGATTATTGGTATTGACTTAGGAACAACAAACTCATGTGTTGCAGTATTTGAAGGTAACGAACCGGTGGTAATTGCCAACAGCGAAGGTAAACGTACCACTCCTTCAGTAGTAGGTTTCGTAGACGGCGGCGAACGTAAGGTAGGTGACCCTGCTAAACGTCAGGCTATCACAAACCCGAAACGTACAGTATATTCTATCAAACGTTTCATGGGTGAAACTTACGATCAGGTTCAGAAAGAAATTTCTCGTGTACCTTATTCAGTAGTAAAGGGTGACAACAACACTCCGCGTGTAGACATCGACGGACGTCTGTACACTCCGCAGGAAATCTCTGCAATGATTCTGCAGAAGATGAAGAAAACTGCTGAAGATTATTTGGGACAGGAAGTAACAGAAGCTGTCATCACCGTTCCGGCATACTTCTCTGACTCTCAGCGTCAGGCTACGAAGGAAGCTGGTCAGATTGCAGGTTTGGATGTGAAACGTATCGTGAACGAACCGACTGCAGCTGCATTGGCTTACGGTGTAGACAAGGCTAACAAAGATATGAAGGTAGCCGTATTCGACCTTGGTGGTGGTACATTCGATATCTCTATCCTGGAATTCGGTGGTGGTGTATTCGAAGTATTGTCAACTAACGGTGATACTCACCTGGGTGGTGATGACTTCGACCAGGTTATCATCGACTGGTTGGTTCAGGAATTCAAGAACGACGAAGGTGCTGACCTGACTACTGATCCGATGGCTATGCAACGTTTGAAGGAAGCTGCTGAAAAGGCAAAAATTGAATTGTCTTCTTCAACTTCTACTGAAATCAACTTGCCTTACATCATGCCGGTAGCTGGTGTGCCTAAACACTTGGTTAAGACTTTAACTCGTGCTAAATTCGAACAGCTTGCTCACAACTTGATTCAGGCTTGTCTTGAACCTTGTAAGAAAGCAATGAGCGATGCAGGTTTGAGCAACTCTGATATTGACGAAGTAATCCTGGTAGGTGGTTCTTCACGTATCCCTGCTGTACAGAAACTGGTAGAAGACTTCTTCGGTAAAGTTCCTTCTAAGGGTGTAAATCCGGACGAAGTAGTAGCCGTAGGTGCTTGTATCCAGGGTGCCGTATTGAACAAGGAAGCTGGTGTAGGTAACATCGTATTGCTGGATGTCACTCCGTTGACACTGGGTATCGAAACAATGGGTGGTGTAATGACCAAGTTGATTGATGCCAACACAACCATTCCGTGCAAGAAGAGCGAAGTGTTCTCTACTGCAGCTGATAACCAGACAGAAGTTACCATCCACGTATTGCAGGGTGAACGTCCGATGGCTGCTCAGAACAAGTCAATCGGTCAGTTTAACCTGACAGGTATCGCTCCGGCTCGTCGTGGTGTACCTCAGATTGAAGTAACTTTCGATATCGATGCCAACGGTATCTTGAAGGTTTCTGCTAAGGATAAGGCTACAGGTAAGGAACAAGCTATCCGTATCGAAGCTTCATCTGGTTTGAGCAAGGAAGAAATCGACCGTATGAAAGCTGAAGCTGAAGCTAATGCAGAAGCTGATAAGAAAGAAAAGGAACGCATCGACAAGTTGAACCAGGCAGACAGCTTGATCTTCTCTACAGAAAATCAGTTGAAGGATTTGGGCGACAAACTTCCTGCAGACAAGAAGGCTCCTATCGAAGCAGCTCTTCAGAAACTGAAAGACGCTCATAAGGCTCAAGACTTGGCAGGCATCGATGCTGCAAGTGCTGAATTACAAACTGCATTCCAAGCAGCAAGCGCTGAAATGTATGCTCAGACTGGTAATGCTCAAGGCGCACAAGGCGGTCAGCAATCAAACACTAACGGTGGCGCTCAGGGCAACGCAGGACAGGGTTCAGACAATGTTCAGGACGCTGATTTTGAGGAGGTTAAGTAAAACAAACCATTCGAAGTAAAAAAGTAATTACTGAATAGATAAATCATAAATGAGGCATGATTGATTGTAATTGTGCCTCATTTTTTTATTTTAATATATGAGCAAGGAATTTGTTAGAAAATCAAAGGAAAATAAACCTGTTATTGCAATATGTTATGACTTTGATAAGACATTATCACCAGATGACATGCAAGCGCAAGGGTATATACAATCTGTTGGGGATGAAGTCGAATCTTTTTGGAAAGAATCCAATGGATTAGCTGAAAAGAATGACATGGATCAAAATTTGGCTTACATGTTTACCATGATTCGTAAAGCGCATGGAAAATTTATATTTAATAAAAAGGCATTAATGGATTATGGGTCAAAAGTTAAATTATTCCCTGGAGTTGAGACTTGGTTTAATCGAATTAGGGAGTACGGCATAAAAAAAGGAGTTATTGTAGAGCATTATATCATTTCATCTGGCCTTAAGGAAATGATAGAGGGAACAACTGTTGCTAATGAATTTGAGAAAATTTATGCAAGTTCTTTTTATTATGACGAAAATGGAGTGGCACAATGGCCTGCGCAAGTCATAAACTATACGAGCAAGACACAATTCCTTTTTAGAATAGAAAAAGGAACATTAGATGTAAATGATTCAGGTGTCAATGACTATTTTAAGCCAGAGGATATTCGTATTCCTTTTAGAAACATGATCTATATAGGGGATAGTGATACTGATATTCCTTGTATGAAACTTATTAACGCTAACTCCGGTCATTCAATAGGAGTCTTTAATCCGGAAACCCAAGATAAAAGAAAAGTCTATAGGATGATGGAGGATATACGCATTAAATATTATACTCCAGCTAAATATACAGAAGGATCTGAATTGGATAAGTTGGTCAAAACCATTATTGACACAACTGCATCAAACGAAAAATTAATGTCCATCCACTACACAAATAAACAAGAACAGGTAAACCACAATAGAGAAATAGACAATCAGGAAGATAAAGAAAAAGAGAAACTTATTATGGATTTGGAAAATAGCAACAGTTTTAAACAAACCCATTCTATAATTTCACAGCTTAAAAAGATAAAGAACTGGACTTTAGAAGAAAAGACACAACTAAAAACGATAGCGGAGAAGAATAAACAGATTTCTTCTATAATGAAGGATGGTGATGTTGCCTCTTTCTACTCCTCTCTTGAATAAGCTTCATCATCTTCCGGATTCAAGATAGCAGATGGCAAAAAGTCATACCTAGCGGAAATGTTTGGTATGACTTTTGCTGTTTATGATTTAATAATAATGCGCCAATAACTAGTTTATCGAATTATTACGCTGCTCATTACGCTAACCATTAATCATTCCTCATACTCTCCTTCCTGTTCTGAACGGAATTCAAAGACTAACTCTGAGGCTGAAATATTACATTCCTCAAACATTCCATGAAGTATGTTTATCTTGGTAGCTGTACTATTATCGGTCCACACATACATTCCCGTTACAAATTCGCATCTCCCATCTCCTTGTGTCGTTGAGAAACCGTATTTTTCATTTGCGCAAAGCCATTCTATGGTTGAACGCTTTTCTATCAGAATATGTCCGCATACTTGAATGAGCATTTCCTTCCAAGTATTGACTGTATATCTAACTCCATGAAGTATATACGCCTGAAGCTTCTTGCCTGTGAACTCATAATCCTCATCGTCAAGAGATGCAGATTCTGCCTCACGGTTCAAAGGTTCAAATGATGTTGTAGGCATAGGCCAAAGCCGCATAAACACATTCTGTAATTCCTTCTGACGTTCTTTCAGTTCCGTTTCGGTCCATTGTTCGCACGTTTTCACAAAGTTATTCAATCGGAATGCGCTATCCTTGAAACCCTTCTGCATGTTTCTCTTCTCTATAAATGTAAGATTGCTATATTGAGAATTATATCCAGTAAGAGTGAGATTTGCCATCGTGTGAAGATATTGCTCATGAATTCTCTCCCAGTCATCACCCAGCGTAGCTTTCCATTTGCTAGACAAAGTTTGTGGCATGATATGCTCAATTGTAATATTCTTTTCCGTCAATTCCTTTACCACATCGTGACGCTCATTATTATCTTGGTTCTCCATACGCTCGAGTATAAACATACGAGAATTGACAGGCATCTTATATACTTGGCGTGTCTTGAAATCGCCCTTCACCTCCTCATCTGATGGGAACACCGAAGAGCGTCCCTTCTTTAGCAGGACGTATTTCAGCACGTCAATATATAAAGGTGCAGTATCGTCACTTGATTTATTCACGTGATTCAAAATATCTCTGTGAAGTGTGGCAAACACCTTATTCAATGCATTAGACGGGAGATTACAAATGATTCTGCGTGCCCAGTAGGCTTCAATGACATCAAGTACTTGGTAGATTTCTGTTTCTGCCAATTCCACCTTAGACGCATAATCGAAGAAAGCCATAAAGAACGGATAAGCAATAGTAGAATCCAACGTTCGAAGTTGGTTCAACTTTCTATTTAATTTATCTGTACCGATTTTGGCTGTATCAACATGGTTGTAAATCTTGGCATAGTGATACATATCTTCCAAGAGAGTTACCCTGTCAATATTCGCAGTTTCAGCATACTCCTTGAATATGAAGTATATCTTATCAATACGACCAATCTTTCCTTGTTTCATGGTAAGATAATCACGTACAAAAGAAGACGGTTCGTACTTGGTAAATTCTTCTATCGGATTCCAGAATCTAGTATAAAGATTGTCTTGCTCGACAGGTGCAAGCGACATAAGTAGATAGTTACGTATCTTGTCTGCTTCACTCAAGTCAAGCCCCGTAGAGTTAAGACTTTCAAAAATCAACTGCGGGTCATCATCTTCGTCAAGACGTATGTTGATAACTTCGAGTTTCTTGATGGTCTCAAAGAGTTCGTCGAGTGTTAAACCTGCACGAGTAATCTTGTCATAGAAGAAATCGTAGTTGCGAGTTACGTTCGATTCCTTGATATATTGGTCTTTGGGCTTATACAACAGCGCATCGAAGGCCTGCATGTCTTTCTTGATGGGCTTAAGTTTCACCTTACGCTCATCCTCCTGATATTCATCCACAAGATAGCGCTTGAAGATTTTCTCGACAAGCTTTGCATCTGTTGCCTCTATCAGCCCTTCTTTCTTGGCATTAACCATAGCAATCAGCAGCAACGAAACGGTTGTGATTCGCTGCTGGCCATCAATGATGAATCTATCTTCTGTTCCCGATTGAACGCTTGATACGATACTGCCAAAGAAGTGACTCTTGCGGTCACTATTATGAAGCTTTATCAAGTCTTGAAACAACTGCTCGCAGTTCTCCTCCTTCCAGTCGTAGTTACGCTGGTACAGAGGTATGATAAATCGCTTATCCGATCCATCAAAGTATTTTATCAGGGGCTGTGCTTCGCCTTTCATAATTAGAATATTGATTTAATGTAACCAATAAGTTCTTCATTGTTGCAATTAGGAACTTCAAGAGATCTACCTCCTTTTAAGCCATGCTTACATAGCTCTTTTTCAGAAAGCATTGTGCCTCCATATTCTTCGAGTAGTTCAAGTTTATAAGTATGAGTAATGTCATTGGGTGGTGTAACGACCCAAAACGATTGGTCTTCACGTTTGCAATTCTCAGCAGTTACCACCATCTTGAATCGTACATAACGCTCATCTGACATAAAAAGATACACTATATCTCCAATAGAAAAACGTGCTCTTCCCATTCTCCAATTGATGAATCCAAGACTATGGATTGCATCTGTATGTCTGCACCTTTTTCTGTTGGCAAAGGCAAGCCAAGTGCGATTATTCAACATAATTGTCATTTTAAGTCAAAAAACATCTAATTTCTTCCAAGTCTTAGCCTTCTCCTTTAGACAGTACATCTGTTTTGGATGATTAGGCTGTTCTGGATATTTCCGTTCAATACTGCCATCTGTTAGTGCAGGGGCGATATAACTATCTTGCATGGCTAACCAGCGGTTGGTCTTTCCCTTATCAACCAACATGACCTTTATTCTGTTTATCTTGCCGTCCATATTGACACATTATTAATAATAGATAAATGTAAAATTAATAAAATATCTTGCGAAACGTGCTATAATATCCCAAAAGTAGCATACATGATTCTTTTTTATTGCGTATTATACATTATTTAGCCTAAATAAAGGCAGATTGCACGAAGGGTTACTATTGGATTGGATTTGAGTTCTTCAGTAAATGCCAA
>ENA-UEYI01001331-UEYI01001331.1-human-gut-metagenome-genome-assembly--contig:-NODE-1331-length-21137-cov-3.511871_pt1 | contig 21137 bp, 16 predicted proteins | sample MGYA00242900_ERZ507916 | MGnify/ENA primary metagenome ERZ507916 (study PRJEB26167, sample SAMN06115521) | human gut metagenome | host: Homo sapiens | place: China:Chongqing | collected 2015-09-02...
GCACATGACCATGACGGCCGCCAGAAGCAGAGCGATGATCTTTTTCATAGAATTTTTCCTCCTTCTGTCCATGTACGGTAGACAAGTGTGCATGAACTTATAGTCGACATTATAGCGAAGTAAAGCGCAAAATGCAAGCCCGAATTGCTTGGTTTTTGAAAAAAATTCACGCAGTGCGGACAAGTGTCTTCGTCATTCTGCACAAAACTGGAATTCTGACAAAAAAAGATGCCCGGCGGCAGGAGATCCTGCCGCCGGACGGGGTGTTTGGGGAGGAGCCGGTTTACAGCTCGCAGTTACCGACGGTCCGCGGGAACGGGAGCACGTCGCGGATGTTGGAGATGCCGGTCAGGTACATGACGCAGCGCTCAAAGCCCAGGCCGAAGCCCGCGTGGCGGGTCGAGCCGTACTTGCGCAGGTCAAGATAGAACTGATAGTCCTTCTCCTTCAGACCGCACTCGTGCATTCTCTGCAGCAGCGTGTCGTAGTTGTCCTCACGCTGGCTGCCGCCGATGATCTCGCCGATGCCAGGCACCAGGCAGTCCATAGCCGCGACGGTCTTGCCGTCGGGGTTGAGCTTCATGTAGAACGCCTTGATCTCCTTCGGATAATCGGTGACGAAGACCGGGCGCTTGAAGATCTGCTCGGTGAGATAGCGCTCATGCTCGGTCTGCAGGTCGCAGCCCCAGAAGACCTTGTAGTCGAACTTGTCGTTGTGCTCCTCGAGGAGCTTGACGGCCTCGGTGTAGGTGACGTGGCCGAAGTCGGAGGTCATGACGTGCTGCAGACGGTCGATGAGGCCCTTGTCGACGAACTGGTTGAAGAAGGCCATCTCCTCCGGTGCATGGTCGAGGACGTAGGCGATGATGAACTTGATCATATCCTCGGCGAGCTTCATGTCGTCGGAGAGGTCGGCGAACGCGATCTCCGGCTCGATCATCCAGAACTCGGCCGCGTGGCGGGTGGTGTTGGAGTTTTCGGCGCGGAAGGTCGGGCCGAAGGTATAGATGTTGCGGAAGGCCTGCGCAAACGTCTCGCCGTTGAGCTGGCCGGAGACGGTCAGGTTCGTCTCCTTGCCGAAGAAGTCCTTGCTGTAGTCGATCCTGCCGTCTTCAGTGCGGGGCAGGTTATCAAGATCGAGCGTCGTGACCTGGAACATCTCGCCCGCGCCCTCGCAGTCGGAGCCGGTGATGAGCGGCGTATGGACGTAGATGAAGTCGCGCTCCTGGAAGAACTTGTGGATGGCGTAGGCGATGAGGCTGCGGACGCGGAAGACGGCCTGGAAGGTGTTCGTGCGCGGACGCAGATGCGTCACGGTGCGCAGATACTCCATCGAATGGCGCTTGGGCTGGATGGGATAATCCGGGGTGGACGGGCCCTCGACGAAGACCTCGCTCGCCTGCAGCTCAAACGGCTGCTTGGCCTCGGGCGTCAGGACCAGTGTGCCGGTGACGATGACGGCCGCGCCGATGTTCAGCTTGGAGATCTCGGCGAAGTTCGCGAGCTCGGAGCCGTAGACGACCTGTACCTGCGAAAAGAACGTGCCGTCGGACAGGTTGATGAAGCCGAAATTCTTGCTTGCGCGCAGATTGCGCACCCAGCCGCCGACCTTGATCTGCTTGCCGGCGTAGACGTCAGTCTCTTTAAAAAGGGAACGGACGGAAATAAGCTGTTCCATAGTGATCGATCCTCTTTCGTATTTATAATGTTGTGTAAATTACAGAAGCAGAATGCCCGCGTCGCGGCAGGCGTCCGCGGTAGCCTTGTCCCAGATGCTCGACTGCACCTCGCCGATGTGGCAGGCGCCGATCATGAGCATGCAGAGCCTGCTCTGGCCGATGCCGCCGCCCATGGTCAGCGGCAGCTCGCCATTCAGGAGCATTTTGTGGAACGGCAGGCTCCGCCGGTCGTCGCATCCGGCGAGCGTCAGCTGCCGGTCGAGGGATGCTTCATCCACGCGGATGCCCATGGAGGAAATTTCAAACGCGCACTGCAGCACCGGGTTCCACATCAGGATATCGCCGTTGAGATCCCAGTCGTCATAGTCGGGCGCACGGCCGTCGTGCGGCTTGCCGGATTTCAGCTTGCCGCCGATCTGCATGAGGAAGACCGTGTGGTGCTGCCGGAGAATTTCGTTTTCCCGCTCCTTGGGTGTCTTGCCGGGGTACAGATCCTCCAGCTCCTGCGTGGTGATGAAGAACACGTCGCGCTCGAGCTTCGTGTGCAGGCTCGGGAAGGCGACGCCCAGCGCGTCGTTCGTCTCGCAGACCGCGCCGACGATGTCGCGCACGGTGCGCTTGAGATAGTCCACAGTGCGGTCTTCGCGGGCGATGACCTTTTCCCAGTCCCACTGGTCGACGTAGACGGAGTGGAGGTTGTCGACCTCCTCGTCACGCCGGATGGCGTTCATATCGGTAAACAGGCCCTTGCCGACGTTGAACTGGTAGCGCTTCAGCGCCAGCCGCTTCCACTTGGCCAGCGAATGCACGACCTGCGCCTCCGCGCCGACGTCCGGGATGTCGAAACTGACCGGGCGCTCATAGCCGTTCAGATTGTCGTTCAGGCCGGAAGCCTCCTCCACGAACAGCGGCGCGGATACGCGGCGCAGATTCAGCGCGTTGGACAGATTCGTCTGGAAATTGCTCTTGATGAATTCAATGGCGCGCTGCAGCTCGTAGACGGACAGGGGCGCGTGGTAGCCCTGCGGGATCGTGACCTTGCTCATGGGGAAGCCTCGCTTTCGTATGAAAAATTTACAAAGTATTATACACCAGTTTCCCCCGCCATGCAAGCCGGAAGTCGGAAATATGCAGAGTTTTTGCACTCCGTATCCGGAAAAAGGGAGCCTCTGGGGGCTCCCTGCGCTTATTTGATTTTGAAGCGGATGTCGTCGCCGCAGAACTGGCAGAGGCGGTAGGTGCCGAGGATGCGCGAGGCGATCTGCGGCGAATAGCGCGAGGCCAGCTCGCCCGGCGTGAGATTCGTCGAGAGAATGACGGGCTTTTTCTCCATCAGGCGGGTGTTGAGCAGCTGATAGAGGACGGAGACGGTAAACTGCGTCGTCATCTCCGTGCCGAGATCGTCGATGATCAGCAGATCGCAGGCGAAAACATCCTCCGTGCGGGCTGCATCCGGCTGCGGCCGGAATTTGTCCTCCTCAAAGGCGGCAAACAGCTGCCCCACCGGCGCATAGCTGACCGAGAATCCCCGCTCCGCGACGACGCGTGCCACGCAGGCGGACAGGAACGTCTTTCCCAGCCCGGTCGCGCCGGAGAAGACCAGCGACTGGCCGTCCGCCGGGAAGCTCTGCGCGTAGTTCTGCGCCATGCGGTAGGTCGCGCGCATGAGCTCGCGCGGGCTGCTGCGGTATTTTGCGTCGTACTGGTCAGAATAGAGGTCAAGGCGGAACTTTTCAAAGCTCTCGGCGCCGAACAGATTCGTCAGCTCCTTCTTCTGCTCCTGGCGGCAGAGCTCCTTGAGGCATTCGCACATGGCCGCGCCCACATAACCCGTCCCGCCGCATGTCGGGCAGATGGGCTGGACGGTCAGATCGTCCGGCTCCAGTCCCTCGGCCTGCAGGATCCAGTCGCGCTCCTGCTGGAGGGCGAGATTTTCCTTCTTGAGCTGCTGCATGGCGGCCACGGGGTCGCCCTGGCGGCGGAACGTCGCGGCCAGCACATGGGCGGCCGTCCGCCGCAGCTCCCGCTCAATTTCGCCCAGGCGCGGCTCTTTTTCGTAGATCGCCGCGATGCGGGCGCGGGAGGATCGCTCGTTCTGCTCTTTTTCGCTCTGCAGCCGGGCCTCGGCCCGCTGCACGATGGCTCTGGAATACGCCATGGTCAATCCTCCTTCTCGTTCAGCATGCGGTCAATGGCAGCGATCTGCAGATCGCTGAGCGCGTCGTTGTGCTGCTGCACGCCGCGGCTGTATTTTCCCGCGGGGGGCTTCACCGGCGCGCGGTCGCCCGCTTCGATCTGGCTGAGGGTCGTGAAGCCCTGCTCGTGCCAGCTGCGCAGGATCGAGTTGCAGTAGGGCCATTTGAGCCCGCCCGTGGCCAGGCAGGTCTTTTCATAGGCCAGGCCGATCTCCTTTTCGCCGAAGCCCCAGGAGAGCCAGGTCAGGATATAGTTCTCCTCTCCCGGCGTGAGCCTGCGGCCGGAGATACCGAACAGCTCCTTGATCTTCCCCAGCTGCGACTGGCGCAGGAGCTGGTTCTGCATATAGACCGCCGCCTGCTCCATGGTGTCGATGCCGTGGTCGGCCCAGTAATACGCTTCCTTCTCGATCGACCGCAGCGACGGCATCCGCGCGATGCCGCGCGAGCGCTGCCGCTGGATGCAGTAGTTGACGAGGATGGAGATGACCTCGCCGGGCAGGCCGAGATAGCGGTAGATCGAGAGCAGGATCTTCAGCTCCTCATTGCTCAGGACCCGGCCCAGCCGCCGCTGCGTCTCGCCGGTGATGGCCTCGAATTCGCGGCTCGTGTGCGTCTCACGGATGACGTCCTGCTCTGTATAGACCGGAGCCTGCGACGCGTCGAGATGCCGCTGCGGCTCCTGCGGCCAGAGGCCGAGCTGCTGCAGCGTGGCGCAGGCCAGATCATACCTCGCCTCGCTCATGCGCAGCGCCTCGCGCGCGTTTTCCAGCGGGCGGCCCGCCGCAAAATGGAGATACAGCAGCGCCGCGTCGCCGTTGGCGGCTGCCAGCAGCCGCTCGACCGCGTCAGAAGGCAAAGATCGTGGCTCCGCCATGGCAGACGCCCCCTTTCCGTGAAAGCTCATCCAAAATCAAAGGCCAGATAGACATCCGGCAGTTTTTTCTCCTCCGAAAGCCATTTGCACATGGCAAAGGGCGCATTGCCGCCCGCCGTGCGCACGCGGCAGCTGGCAGCCGGAATCTTTTTTAAAAGCGCGGGCAGCACAGAGCCGTCCGGCAGGATCTCGTCCACGACGAGCGTATCGCCGCTTACGTGCGCGCAGGCGCAGCCGTAGTGGCTGCCGAGCTCCAGCCGGTAGAAGCCGGACATGGACGCCTGATACCGCAGGTCGGCAAGCGTATAGCGCACATGCGGCGTGTCGTAGAGGATCGTCTCGCGCAGGCCCGCATAGTCGACCGGCGTCAGCTCCTCGCATACACCGCGCGCCTCCGGCGCGGGTCCATCGTCGAGGAAATCGCTTTTCTGCGTGCAGAAGCCCATCGTCTCATAGTACGCGCGCAGCGCGTCCGTCGCGGGGACGAGCATCAGGCAGTCAAAATACCGTTTTTTCAGCTCCTTTTCCGCAAAGGCCAGCAGCTTCCGGCACACGCCCTGCTTCCGGAAGTCCGGATGCGTGGTCACGGCGTAGAGATACGCGGCCTTCGCCGTGCGCTCGCCCCAGGCGAGCTCCTGCGGCAGCGCATAGGCCGCGGCGATGAGCCGCCCGTCCTCCTCCGCGCAGAAGCCGGTCGCCGTAGGGTAAGAGATGGCAAAAAACGCCTCGATCTCCTGCTCTGTATCGCCGAAGCCCAGCGCCCAGAGCGCCTTGAGCTGCGGCAGATCGTCCAGATTCGTCTTGCGCAGGCGCATGCTCAGTTCTCCTTCCAGTCGGCGACGTATTTTTCCAGCAGCACCGTCGGCTGGTACGACTCCTTCGCGCGGCGCAGGCCCTCGGAGCCCATGTCGTCCTCGCGGTTGAGGAACTGTACCTCGGGATACTTCTCCGCGATCATGCGGGAGAATTCCCGGTTGATCATGGCGTAGGCGCCGTTCACGTCCGGGAAGGCCTTTTCAAAGCCGACGTCATAATAGTCTCGGTTCATGCGGCTGCCCATGGAGAATGCGATGATCCGCTCGCCGTCGGACAGCAGCAGCCCATCCATCTCCAGCTCGTCAAAATGGTCGAACGCGCGCTGCAGCGCGGTCTTTTCCAGCTGCAGCTGGTCGAGCTCCTGCGCGTTCACCGCGGGCTCGTGCGTCTCGTACCAGACGCGGAGCATCTCGTGGCACTGCGGAAGATTGTCGTCCGTGATGGGCGCGGTGAACCAGTCGGGGAATTCGTCCTCAAAGCGGTTGCAGTGGTTGCGCTTCGACTGCAGCTTTTTCCCGTGCAGCTCCGAAAGCTCCTCGACGGTGTAGATATAGTCATAGGAATTGCGGCAGGCGGTAAACTCGAACTTCCCCGGGTACAGCGCCTCCAGCTCCTCCTTCTTGTCTTTGGTCAGGCTGCGCAGGCGCAGCGGACCGCCGCGCTCCGCGGCGTCGGCGCGGATGGCCTCGATGGCCCCCTTGATATCGCCCGCGCCTGCCGGGTAGAGATAGACCTCCCGGCCGCGCCAGGACGCGTGCTGCGTCAGATGATCGCCGACGCGGCCCAGCTCCCCAAAATAATCGGACCAGAGATACATACAGCTGAATGCATATTCCGCGCCGGGATACTCGCAGTTTTTCAGAATTTCATGCGCCCATACGCGGTCGGCGGCCTCCGCCTTGTGGAAAGAGATCATAAAAAATCCAGACTCCTGTCTTTTCGTAGAATTGTTTTTGATTCTCTGTCAGTATAACACGGCTGTCAAATATTTCGCAACAGCGTTGACAAAAATACGCAAAGCGGATACATTATATCTGAATAGCCCCTCTTTCATTCGGAGCGGGCGGAAAAGAGGAAAATACTATGTGCGAAGCATGCAAAAAGACATTTTATATCACCACGCCGATCTACTATCCCTCGGCGAAGCTGCACATCGGCCATACCTACTGCACCGTGGCGACCGACGCCATGGCCCGCTATAAGCGGCTGCAGGGCTACGACGTGATGTTCCTGACCGGCACTGACGAGCACGGCCAGAAGATCGAAGACAAGGCCAAGGCCGCGGGCGTCACCCCGCAGCAGTTCGTCGACAACATCGTCGCGGGCCCGAAGGGCATCCTGGACCTCTGGAAGCTGATGAACATCTCCAACGACCGCTTCATCCGCACGACGGACGATTATCATATGGAGTCCATCCAGAAGATCTTCCGCAAGATGTATGAGAACGGCGATATCTATAAGGGCGAATACAAGGGCAAATACTGCACCCCCTGTGAGAGCTTCTGGACCGAGAGCCAGCTCAAGGACGGCAAATGCCCCGACTGCGGCGGCGAAGTCCACGACGCGTCGGAGGAAGCCTATTTCTTCCGCCTCTCCAAATACGCCGGCCGCGTGCGTGAGCTGCTGACGACGACCGACTTCCTCCAGCCCAAGTCCCGCGTCAACGAGATGGTCAACAACTTCATCGATCCGGGCCTCGAAGACCTCTGCGTCTCGCGTACCAGCTTCACCTGGGGTGTGCCGGTCGATTTCGACCCGGGCCATGTTGTCTACGTCTGGGTCGACGCGCTGTTCAACTACACCACGGCGCTCGGCTTCATGAACGAGAAGTATCACGACTACGACAAATACTGGCCCGCGGACGTACACTTCGTCGGCAAGGAGATCGTCCGCTTCCACTCCATCATCTGGCCCGCCATGCTCATGAGCATGGGTATGCCGCTGCCGAAGCACGTCTACGGCCACGGCTGGCTCGTCATGGACGGCGGCAAGATGTCCAAGTCCAAGGGCAACGTCGTCGACCCGTATCTGCTGGCGGAAAAATTCGGTGTGGACGCGCTGCGCTTCTTCCTGCTGCGCACGTTCCCCTTCGGCTCCGACGGCAACTTCTCCAACGAACTGCTGATCAACACGATCAACATTGACCTTGCCAACGATCTCGGCAATCTCGTCTCCCGCACGACGGCGATGGTCGAAAAGTACTTCGGCGGCACGCTGCCCGCGGCACGTGAGGCCGGCGAGGCCGACGAAGCGCTCATCTCCATGCTCTCCGGCCTGCGTGACCGGTATGAGGCGCAGATGGAAAAGTTCCAGTTCCAGAACGGCCTGGAGGAGATCTTCAAGTGCATCCAGCGCGCCAACAAGTATATCGACGAGACCATGCCCTGGGCCCTTGCCAAGGACGAGGCGAACAAGCCGCGGCTGGCCGCCGTCATGTATAACCTGCTCGAGTCCATCCGCATCTGCGCAACGCTGCTGCTGCCGTTCATCCCGGAATCCTGCGGCAAGATCTTCGCGCAGATCGGCGCAGGCACCGACGTCTGCACCTGGGACGCCGCCAACACCTGGGGCAAGCTTCCGCAGACCGTGACCGTCCACAAGGGTGAGGCCATCTTCCCGCGCATCGACGCGCCCAAGGCGCTGGCCGAGCTCGAGGAGCTCGAGGCCGCGCAGAAGCGCGCCCTGCTGCCCGCCGTTGAGGTCGAGCCGCAGCTCGAGGAAAAGGTAGACTTCGATACCTTCTGCAAGTCCGACTTCCGCGTCGTCAAGGTCAAGGCCTGCGAGCGCGTCAAGAAGTCCGACAAGCTCCTGCGCTTCACGCTCGACGACGGCACCGGCACCGACCGGCAGATCCTCTCCGGCATCGCGAAGTTCTACGAGCCGGAAGCCCTTGTCGGCAAGACGCTCGCCGCCATCGTCAACCTCCCGCCCAGAAAGATGATGGGCCAGGAGTCGTGCGGCATGCTGCTCTCCGCCGTGCATAAGGAAAAGGGCGAAGAAAAGCTCCACCTCGTCATGCTCGACGACGCCATTCCCGCTGGCGCCAAGCTCTGCTGAATCCCCCCGGGCCTCCCTCCGGAGGCCCGGTTTTTTCTCTTCGCCAGAAAACGGTTGCTTTTTTGCAAAAAAGATGCTATGATATCCAAGAACTCCACGCAGGATTCGTACATCGGTAGTACATCGGCTTCCCAAGCCGAGGAGGCGGGTTCGATCACAAGCATTTTGCCGCCGCAAGACGGCCGCGATGCGCAGCATCGCAGCTTTTGGCGCAGCCAAAAGAAAATGCGCAGGGACACGGAGGCGGCCCTGCCGCCGGAGTACTCCCGTACGCCCGATTTATCTGCTGATCTATAATGTTCTGACAACACAAAAAGAGGCGCCATCCAAACGGATGGCTTTTCTTTTTGGAATCCGGCTCCCGCAGCGCCCCCTGCCGGTCACGATTTTTTGATCGCTATTCTTCCGAAAGTGTGGTAATTTATTTGTGCTGCGAAGAAGGAGGCGAGACACCATGATCTATGTCATGTCTGATATCCATGGGCAGAAGCGGCGGTTTGATTCCGTCATGAGGCAGATCGGCCTGCGGGCTGAGGACACGCTCTATGTCCTTGGCGATGTGATAGACCGAAACCCCGACGGCATCGGGATCCTCCGCCGGATCATAGCGATGCCAAATGCCAGAATGCTTCTGGGCAACCACGAACTCATGATGATGAATGCACTTTACTACCCAGTCCCAGCAGATGAGGACTGCCCGGGATCCTACTATGAACGCAAACAGGCTCTGTGGTATCGGAAGGGCGGCCAGGTCACGCACGACCATCTGAAGCGCATAAAGAAGACTGTTCGGCAGGAGATCTTCGAATACCTGGACAAGCTGCCGCTCAACGTAGAGCTGGCGGTGAACGGCAGGCCATACCTCCTGACGCACGCGGCCCCTGCAGACTTGTACGAGGGGTACGGCGGCAAATACAAATGTGCGCGTGATTTCGCTGTCTGGATGCGATTTGAGAAATTTCCGGTTCTGGAGGGCCGGACCGTCATCTTCGGTCACACGCCGACCCACCATTTCCAATCCGACGATCCCATGGCAGTATGGGATGCGCCCGGCTGGATCGGGATCGACTGCGGCTGCATGCTCCCCGAAACGGGCGATCCTCGCTCAGGCATCCGCGGCCGACTGGCGTGCCTTCGATTGGATGATCTGCAGGTCTTCTATTCCGAGGAACCGCAATGCGGCGATCCTGAAGAAGCGGAAAATCAGCGCAGCGGATGCGCGCGGAAGCATACATAGATGTGTTCCTATTGATACAAACGCCCATCATCCCGCCGGATGGTGGGCGTTCTTTTCGCTCCTCCCCGGTCCGCCTCCCTGATCCTTGTTGCCCTTGTACAACAGTTTACGGAAAATGCGGTGGGATCTTATTGGAATTACCGATTGCGGAACGGGGCGAAATCGTGTAGTATATTAGCGTGGTAAATCGGTAATTCAATAAAGCAGCGCGTGCAGGAAGCGCACCGGCTTCCCGGCCGCTGCGGACCGTTCCGCTTGCAAGCCGGACAGAAAGGAGAAACCAACATGAAATCTCTCACCAAACGGGCCCTGTGCCTCTGTCTTTCCCTGATCCTCGTATTTGGTCTTGCCGCCTGCAGCGCTGCAGGCGGCAAAAAAGCGGAGCGGCTGTCTCTCGATGCCCGCCCCGACGCGCCCAGCGAGATCCCGGAGGGGCTCGACATCGACTGGAACGCGCGCTACACCTTCGCAGAGCTTGAAGCGCAGCTCTCCCAAATGGCCGAACAGTATCCCGACATCACCGACCTCTATTCCATCGGCACCACCTGGCAGGAGCGCGATCTCTGGTGCCTGGAGATCACCAACAAGGCGATCCCGGCCGAGGAGAAAACAGGGATCGGCGTCTTCGCCAACATCCACGGCGGCGAGCGCGAAAGCGCCTCCTCTGCCATGTACACCGCCTGGTGGCTGACGCTCTGCTCGGACGACGCCTATGTCAAGGGTCTGCTCGACGCCTACACGATCTATGTCATCCCGGTCATCAACCCGGACGGCTATGAGCAGTCCTTCGTCGTCAATACCCGCCCGAACCTGCGCCCGCAGGACGCAAACGGCAACAACATCCCCTTCAGCGATCCCTACACGGACATCGACGGCGACGGCTTCATCGCCACGCTCTATCGCGGCAAGGCGGACGACACGCCGTCGCGGGACCTCCCCGTCTTCGGCATGGAGAGCTCGGACTGGGATGAAAACGGCGTGCTCGGCGACGATCCGCGCACCAGCGGGATCGACATGAACCGCACCTTCGATTACCAGTGGAACCGGTATGACATCGAGACGAAGGACGGCCAGCAGGTCGGCAATGTGAACTGGACCACCGCCGGCACCGCCCCCGCCACCGAGCCGGAGATCCAGGCGCTGCAGCGGTTTTTGTACACGCACGACATCGACGCCCTTGTCTCGCTGCACACCGGCATCCAGTCCGTCCTCTACCCGTGGTGCTATCGCGCCTACGACGCGGAAAACCCCGACGACGCCGAGATCCCGTTCATGAAGCAGACCGCCGCCCAGATGGCGCAGGCCTTCCAGGACTACACCGGCCGCGGATTTTACAGCATGAGCTCCAATGAGGATTACCCCACCGCCGCCGAGCTGATCGACTACGCATACGGCCGCTACAACATCCACGCCTACACGATCGAGGTCTACAGCCCCGGTAAGTCGGAGAACGGCGACATCAGCAGCTGCAAGTGGGAAAACACCATGCCCGAAGCGAAGTGGGTCTTCTACTCCCGCGACGAGATCCGGGACACGCTCGGTCTGGACCCGGACGCCATCACCGACAAGGACGGCGTGGGGCTTGCCGCCGACGAGGGACTCTGGTTCTATACCAGCCCGACCAACCAGATGGTCAGCCGCGCGCCCGAGGAGCAGGACGTCATGGTCCGCGGCTGCCGCGACGCCATCCTGACCATGCTGGAAAGCGAGCCCAGCGGAGCCGGCTATCAGAACCCGGGCTTCTACAAGTAACGCTCCACAGAAACGATAAAAAGAACGCCATCCGCCCGGATGGCGTTCTTTTTCTATGCATGCGTTTACCCCATCCCCTGCAGGACGGCTGCAGCGCGGTCGGGGTAGTCGGTGATCAGGGCGTCGGCGCCGACGCTGGCGAGGTAGGCGAGGTCAGCTTCGTCATTCACGGTCCAGTACTGCATGGCAAGGTCATGCGCATGGGCGAAGTTGATGATGGTCGTCGTTCCCAGATTCAGGCCATAGCTCTCTCTTGCGTCGCCGAAGGGCAGCTGGAGCACATCGTAGGAGCAGGTGAAATCCTTTTTGCCGGTCAGGGCGGCAAAATAGAACTGCCCGACCTCCTCCGGGCTGGCGCTGCGGTGGGTATCGGGGTAGTTGGCCGTGATGTAAGCCGCGACCTCGTCGCGGAAGCTGCCGATGATGACCCGGTCGAGCAGTCCCCGCTCTTTCAGCGTCGCGTACAGCTGATCCGCCGCGGCCAGACCGGTCTCGCCGCCGTCCTTGATCTCAATGATGTAGCAGAATTCCCCGGCCGCGGTCAGATAGTCCAGCACCTCGTCGAGGGACAGGATCCGCAGCTCGTCCGGCACGGCCTCGCCGTGGAGGCCGGCATAGGGCGCCTCGCCCGCGTCGGTCACGAACTGCGCCGCCATGTTCAGCTGCTTGAGCTCTGAGAGCGTCTTGTCGCGGACGAGGACATTCTCCGCGCCGAATACGGCCGGTGCGTCCGACACGCGGTCCAGCGTGGCGTCGTGCGAGAGCACCAGAATGTCGTCCGCCGTCATATGCAGGTCAAATTCGAAATAATCCACCGCAAAATCCGGATTTTCCACGCAGCCGCGGAACGCGGCCAGCGTCTCCTCCGGATAATCGCCCGCGCCGCTGCGGTGCGCCGAAATTGCCGTTTCGCCGGTGATGAAGGGGTTGTCCGTGTCGTACCGCTTCACGTTTTTCGGATCCGACCGGTGGAAAAACTGCGCAATGCCGACGATCGCGATCACCAAAACCACACACAGCAGCACCAACAGGCATCTGCCGATCACTTTCCATGCTTTCACTGTCATTCTCCTAACTGTCGGTTTTTGTATCAGGAACATTATAGCATACCAGCCGCGGCTGTCACGTAAAATGTTTCTTCATTCTATCTGAAGTTTCTGCGCAGGTTCTGCGGCGGCTTTTCCGGCGGGGCGTTGCAATCGGGGATGGACTGTGGTACTGTAGGGGTATCAGATCCCTGCACAGGAGCAGCGGCCGGATTTACGGACCTGCAAAGATGAAGGAGGAACCAGCATGCTGAACAAATTCTGCAAGAAGCCACTGTATGAAGTGACGCGCACGATGGCGCGGGTCGCCATGGGCGTACAGAAGGCGGAGACGGTCATCAAAAACGCCCGTCTGGTCAACGTCTGCACGGCGGAGATCCAGGAGGGCATCGACGTTGCGATCGCCGAGGGCCGCATCGCGCTTGTGGGCGACGCGTCGCACTGCATCGGGCCGGAGACAAAGGTCATCGACGCGAGCGGCCAGTACATCGCGCCCGGCTTTATGGATGGGCATATCCACGTGGAATCGTCCATGATCTCCGTGGGCGAATACGCGAAGGCAGTCGTCCCCTGCGGCACGACGGGCATTTTTATGGACCCGCACGAGATCTGCAACGTCTGCGGCAAGGATGGCGTCCGGATCATGATCGAGGATGCGAAGCGCTCCCCGCTCAAGGCCATGTCGAACGCGCCCTCCTGCGTGCCGGCGGTCGCCGGGTTTGAGGATACCGGCGCGGCGATCCGTGCGGATGATATCCGCGAGATGATGACCTGGGACGGCATTATGGGTCTTGGCGAGATGATGAGCTTCCCGAACGTGATCGGCGCGGAGGAAAACATCCACGCAGAGCTGGCCGAGACGCTGAAGTCCGACAACATCATCACCGGTCATTTCTCCATTCCCGACACCGGCGCTGCGCTGAACGCCTACATCGCCTCCGGCATCCGCTGCTGTCATGAATCCACCCGGGCCGAGGACGTGCTGGAGAAGATGCGCCACGGCATGTATGCGCTCATGCGCTACGGCAGCGCCTGGCACGATATGCCGGTCATCATCAAGGCCGTGCTGGACAACAGGATCGACGACCGCTTCGCCTGCCTGATCTCCGACGACACGCACCCGGACACGCTCATCAACGAGGGCCATCTGGACCACATCGTCCGCTGCGCCATTAAGGAGGGGCTCGACCCCATCAAGGCGATCCAGTATGTGACGATCAACGTCGCGACCTGCTTCCGCATGGACCACGAGATGGGCAGCATCACGCCGGGCAAGTGCGCGGACATCGTGTTCTTTGACGATCTGCAGGACATCCGCATCACCCGGACGATGATCGACGGCGACGTCGTGGCGGAAAACGGGCAGATGTGCGTGGAGATCGGGCCCGCCAACTTCCCGGAGCATGTGTTCCACACGATGCACGTCGGCCACCCGATCACGGCCGAGAGCTTCCGCATCGCCGCACCGGCCGGAGCCGGCAAGACGGTCAAAACCCGCGTGATCGAGATCATCCCGAACCGCGTGGGCAACTACGAGCGGCTGCTCGACCTGCCGGTCAAGGACGGCTTTGTCGAGCCGGACGCCGGGCAGGACGTCATGAAGATGGTCGTCTTCGAGCGCCACCACGAGACGGGCACGAAGGGCGTCGGCTTCCTCAAGGGCTTCGGCTTCAAGAAGGGCGCGATGGCGCAGACCGTCTCCCACGACGCGCACAATCTGCTGGTCGCGGGCACGAACGACGCGGATATGGCGCTGGCGGCCAACACGCTGGTCGAATGCGGCGGCGGCATGTGCGCGGTCGCGGACGGCAAGGTGCTGGCGGTGGTGCCGCTGCCCATCGCGGGCCTGATGAACGATCTGCCCGTGCGCGAGATGGCGGAGCTGGTCGCGAAGCTCGACGCGGCGTGGAAGCAGATGGGCTGCGTGATCAACTCGCCGTATATGACGATGGCGCTGGTCCCGCTGGCCTGCCTGCCGGAGCTGCGGCTGACCAACCGCGGTCTGGTCGACTGCCGGACGTTCCGCTTCGTCCCGCTGTTTGCGGAGGAATAACGAAAAACCGGGCGCGGGAAGCTTTTCCACGCCCGGTGCTGCAAAAAACCGCTGCCCGAGGGCAGCGGTTTTTGTATTATCTGCGGATCAGCAGGACGGACAGGTCGTTGACGTTGGTGCCGGTCGGGCCGGTCAGGATCAGACCGCCGCAGGCCTGCAGCGCGTGGTAGGCGTCGTTATCCTGCAGCACGTCGGGGATCGAAATGCCCTTTGCCGCCAGCGCCGCGCAGGTATCGCCGTCGCAGTAGCCGCCCGCGGCGTCGGTCGGGCCGTCGGTGCCGTCGGAGCCGAAGGCGAAGACGGCGGTATCGCGCAGACCGGCGATCTCCTGCGCGGCGGAAAGCGCGATCTCCTGATTGCGGCCGCCAAGACCGTGGCCGGTCAGGTGGACGACGGTCTCGCCGCCGGCGATGAGCGAGGTTTTGCGGTCCTGGTGGCACTGCGCGATGGAGGCCAGGAAGCTGCCCGCGTCGCGCGCGGTGCAGCGCAGGCTCGCCGTCAGGATGACGGGCGTGTAGCCGAGCGCCCGGGCCGTCTGCTCGGCGGAGGCGCAGAGCTGGCGGACGCTGCCGGTGATGTGGGTCTCGACGTTCGTGAGCGTCTTCGGCGTCTCCTGCGCCAGAAGCTCCAGCGCGCGCTCGGAGAGCCGCAGGCCGTATTTTCGCACCACCTCCAGCGCCTGTGCGCAGGTCGACGAATCGGGATAGGCCGGGCCGGAGGCGATCATATCCAGCGGATCGCCCAGAATGTCGGACAGCACGATGGAGAAGACCTTCGCGGGCAGGCAGCGCTCGGCGAACCGGCCGCCCTTGACCGCGGAGAGGCGCTTGCGCAGTGTGTTCATCTCCACGATGTCCGCGCCGCAGGCGAGCAGCTGCTTCGTGACGTCCGCCATCTCCTCCGCGGGGACCAGCGGACTTTCAAACAGAGCAGAGCCGCCGCCCGAGAGCAGGAACAGCACGGCATCCCGCCCGGTCAGGCCGCTGACGAGCTCCAGCGCGCGGCTCGTGGCGCGGTAGGAATTCTCATCCGGCACGGGGTGGCCCGCCTCGAACAGCTCCAGCGCGCCGATGGGGCCCTTGACATGGTCGTATTTTGTGATGACTGCGCCGCTGGTGATCGCCGCGCCCAGCACGTCATAGGCGGCCTTGGCCATCTGCCAGGCGGCCTTGCCGGCGGCGATCAGGACGAGCTGGCCCTCCGGCTTCTGAAACTGCTCCAGCGCGCGGCGCACGGCGGAATCCGGCAGCGCGTCGGCCAGCGCCTTGTCGATGATGGCCTGCGCGTCTTGTCTGAGAGTTTGCATGATAGTTCCTCCTTCGCTTGGGGGCATTCTATTAGTTGTCCCCATTATAAAAAGCATCCCGGGAAAAAGCAAGGACGAAAAGGGTTAAAAACCGGGTTAAAACAGGGACGGGCAGGCCCGTCCCTCTTGGGATGTATGAACGATCAATGCAGGAACAGGGACACGATAAACACGCCGATGATGGACACGACGCCGATGACGAGCGTGCCGAGCGTCTGCGTCTTGTAGCCGTCCTGCGGGGTCATCTCGCCGAAGTTGGTGACGACCCAGAAGTAGGAGTCGTTCGCGTGCGACACCGTCATGGCGCCTGCGCCGATGGCGATGACCGTCAGGCAGGACAGCGCCGGGGAATCCAGCCCCAGGACCGGCAGCAGCGGCGCGACGATACCGGCCGTGGTGGTGATGGCGACGGTAGAGGAACCCTGCGCGGATTTGAGGATGGCGGCCAGCAGGAACGGGAAGAAGATGCCGATGCTCTCGAAGATCTCCGCGTTGGCCTTGATGAAGTTGACCATGTCGGAGGACGCGATGACCTTGCCCAGCACGCCGCCGGCAGCGGTGACGAACAGGATGGGGCCGACGGTCTTCAGCGTGTCGTCGGTGAGCTTGTAGAAGTCCTTACCCTTGCTTGCGGCAAAGAGGCTGATGATGGCGATGATGCAGCCGACAGCCAGGGCGATGATCGGCGTGCCGAGGAAGCTGATGAAATCCGCCTTGACGCCCGCCATGGAGAACGCGGAGGCCAGGCCCATCAGGATGATGGGGAGGACGATCGGCGCAAATGCGAGCCAGCCGCTCGGCAGCTTGCCGAACTCGGCCACGAGCTGCTCATAGGTCTTGACGTCGCCGTCCGCGACGATGTCGTCGGCAGCCTTGACCTTCTTGCCGATGTACTTTGCGAAGAAGTAGCCCGCGACCAGCGGCGGGATGGAGCACAGAGCGCCAAGGCCCATGACCAGCAGCAGATGATCGCCGCAGCCCAGCGTACCGGCAGCCGCGATGGGGCCGGGTGTGGGCGGGATGAAGCAGTGGCTGATGTACAGGCCCATGGACAGTGCGACGGACATCGCGACGCTCGACGCGCCGGTCCGGCGGGCCATAGCCTTGCGGATGGGGTTCAGAACGACGAAGCCGCTGTCACAGAACACGGGGATGGAGACGATCCAGCCCATGAGCTCGATGGCAAGCTCCGGATGCTTTTTGCCGACGAGCTTGACCACGCAGTCGGCCATTTTGAGCGCCGCGCCGGTGCTCTCAAGCAGCGTGCCGACCAGAGCGCCGAAGATGATCACGATGCCGATGCTTGAGAACGTGCCCGAGAAGCCGGCGCCGATGACGTTGGCAATGCCGCTGACGGTGTTGCCGTCGGCGTCCGTGGTGTTGACCAGCGGAATACCGGCGATCAGGCCGAATACCAGAGAAATGGCCATGATCGCGAGGAACGGATGGATCTTCAGCTTGCTGATGCAGAAGATCATCAGTGCGATGGCAAGAATGAAGACGATGATCAATCCAATGCCAGTCATAGATGTTTCCTCCCTGTTTTTCTCTTTTTATGGGTTTTTGTGGGGCATTTCCCACGCACACAGTATAGCAGTGCCGCCCGAAAAATCCATATCGAAAAGCAACAAATTTTTTCTGATTTTCTGTTGAAAATCACAAGCAGTTCCCGCGTATCAAAAGCAGAGATACCTGTTGAACGCAGGTATCTCTGCTTCGATCAGTGTCTATCGAGGCTGGCGATCACGCTCCGTTCCTCAGCTTTTATCCGTGCAGTATTTCCAGCAACGGTAGGACAGCACAATCATTTGCTCCAAGCTGACATTTTTGTCGGGGCAAAAGTCTCCGCGGCTGTCTCCGCCCAGAATGCCCATCGCAGACAGTGCATGTACGGCGTCGAGTGCCCATGCGGAGATCTCTTTTTCGTCTGCATACGGCCGCGTCTGCAGATCATCCGGGATCAGTTGTTTCCCCGTTTCCCGCTCCAGATACTGAAACAGCCGATACAGCATCGCCGCGTATTCCTCGCGCCTGATATGGTTCCCCGCGCCAAAGCTCCCGTCGGCATAGCCGGTCACGATCCCCGCGGAATAGGCTTTCTCCGCCTTTTCTTCGAAGAATGTATTTTCCATGTCTGGAAATACACCTTCCGCGGTATTCGGCAGTTCCTTTTGCAAAACCGTCTCCGTGAGCTTCACGAGATACCAGACCGCCTGTCCGCGATTTCCCGCGCCCCTCAGATCGCCATGCAGAGCGTCCGGAAGGATCCCCGCCTCCTCCGCCGCGAATGCCTCCTCCTTCGCCCACGAGCTGAGCACAGGCTCGTCATTTGCCGACGCAGCACAGCAAAGCATCATAAGCATCCCGCTCAGCATTGCTGCTAAAAGAAGATGCCTTACAATGGCGCTTCTAACTCTCCCATTTTTACTCGATAAAATACGAAGGTGCGTTTTCATTGAGTATCTCCTTCCAATAGTACTGCCAGTAGTCAAATACCTCATTGGGATTTTCCGGTAAAGTTGCTCTGAACGCCTGTATCTGTGCGTTTTCCTGACAACATTCCTCTATGATGGCGCAGCGTCCACCGTATTTTCTTTCTCATACGTTAATCTTTCCATTCAAAATCAAATCCATTTTCATTTTGATCCGGCATTTCGACAACATCGTACTTTACATTGTCACCTTGGTCGTCAGTGCGATCGCGATGGCCCTGATTTTCTGCTTTTTCTCACCTTCCTTTCCCGCGGGGGCATCGTCCGGGGGCCTGTCTGCTTCCGGTTTTGCTGCTTCGGGGAGTTCTCGATCCGCGGCATCGCTGCACAGCCAGTCCAGCGATACGCCGTAGATCCTTGCCAGCGACTTCAGCTTGTCCACGGACGGCGTTGTATCTCCGCTTTCCCAGCGGGAGACCTCCTGCCGGGACACACCGAGCTGATTGGCCAGTTCCATTTGCGAAAGTCCGGCCTTGTTTCTTGATACGATCAGTTTTTCTCTGAGCGTCATACCCTTCACACTCCTGATTTTACATGAATATTCTGTCAAAAGTAAACCACGTATTGGTTGCATCGGGGGCAACTCTGTGTTGCCTCCTGCTGATTCCGGTGTTTTCCCTGCCGAAAGCGCCGCGCCCCGCGCTGCTTTTGGCGGCGCGGGGCGGGTGTCGGTTTATGTGTTGGCGGCCGCGAGGATGGCGGCGGCGTCCGGGAGCCGGGTGATGGGGACGAGGGGCTGCGGCTCGTCCGTGAACGAGCCGATGGGCTTTTCGAACCAGACCACGTCGCGCCAGCGGCCGTTTTTGTAGCCGGTATTGTGGTAGGTGCCGAGCGTGCGGAAGCCGAGCTTTTGGTGCAGAGCGCTGCTGGCATCGTTCGGCATGGTCACGACGCCGTAGGCCGTGCGCACGCCCTGCTTCTGCAGCAGCGCGAGAAGAACGGTATAGAGCTTCGTGCCGAGCCCGCGCCCGGCCGCGTCGCGGCTGACGTAGACCGACAGCTCCGCGTTCCAGCCGTAGGCCGCGCGCTCCTGCGCGCGGTGGGCGTAGGCGTAGGCCAGGACGTGCCCGTCCTCCTCCGCGATCAGCCAGGGATAGACCGCGCCGTAGCTCCGGATGCGGCCGGAAAACTCCGCCTCGGACGGCAGGACCGTCTCAAAGGTGATGGACGTATCGATATACTGCGCGTAGACGGCAAGACAGGCCGCGGCGTCGCCGGGGTCCGCAAATCGGATGTGCATGATCTGCCTCCCGCCCCTTCAGGGCACGATGATATCGATGGCGCGGCGCTCGTTGTGGATCTCCACTTCCGTGACGCTGCCGCCGAATTCTCCGTCGACGGTCCAGGCGACCGGCTCGTCGAATTCGAACCGCAGCGCGCCCGTCTGTGCGGAGATGAACGAATCGTTGTCGAAGTCCAGCCGCAGCGCGCGGGTCGCGGCCAGATTGAACTCCGCCAGATTTTTTGTCGCGCGGACCAGGATCATCTCATACAGGCCGTCGTTGAGCGAGATGCCGAGATCCCGCGTGGTCTTGAACCCGCCGACGGAGGTCGTGCTGGTCACGAGGCCGACGAGCACGTCGGCCTCCTCCTGATGATCGTCATAGTACACGCGCACGTGCGTGGGCTTGAGCCGGCCGAGCGCGCCCGCGCCGTTCATGATGTAGGCAAGACGGCCCCAGATGCGCTTATCCTCCTGCGGGGTCTCATACGGCACGTCGGTGAAGATGCCGAAGGCCGCCACATAGGTGAAGAACCGGTCCGGCCCGAACGAGCCGATGTCCAGCGGGTACAGCCGGCCCGTCACGATCTCCTGCGCGGCGCGGATGGGATCCTTGGACAGGCCCAGCGTAGAGGCCACGTCGTTGACCGTGCCGCCGGGGATATAGCCCAGCGGGGGCCGCTTGTCATACGGCAGCGCCATGAGGCCGGACACGGCCTCGTTGAGCGTCCCGTCGCCGCCCGTGCAGACGAGCAGATCATACTGCGGCCCGCGTTCGGCGATCTGCCGGGTGATATCGCGCGGGCCGGAGGTCATGTGGACCGTGGGCGCGTACCCGGCCTTGCAGAAGATCTGCAGCACGTCCATAAGCGAGCTGCGGATTTCGGCGTGGCCCGCGTTCGGATTGATGAAAAACAGTAAGCGTTTCATGTGTGGGGATCCTCCGGGCAGGCTGTCAGTCCTGCTGCATGACGTCGACGATGGCCGCGTTCTGCTCGGTATCCTCGGACGTGAACTTCGCGGAGAGCTCCTGCAGGACGCTCGCGGAGAGCTCGTTCAGATAGTCGCTCTCCGCACATGCATACCAGTACGCATGCTCGCCCGTGGAGACGAAATACATGATGTGATAGCCGTACTCGGTCTTGACGATGCCGGTGTCGCCGGGCTTGCGGGCCGCGTCAAAGCACCATGCGTCGAACGCATCGACCATCTGGCCGGGATAGATATCCTCGTACAGTCCGCCGTTCGTCGCGCTGCCGGAATCGGTAGAGCTTTCCGCGGCCATGAACGCGAAGGAATCCTCCGTGTGCTCGCCGTTTTTCCACTCGGTCAGCAGCTCGTTTGCCTTCTTCTCGGCCTCGGCCCATGCTTCGTCGGTGTAGGTGCCGTCGTCGTTCTTGCCCTC
>ENA-UEYI01001335-UEYI01001335.1-human-gut-metagenome-genome-assembly--contig:-NODE-1335-length-21121-cov-3.048470_pt1 | contig 21121 bp, 18 predicted proteins | sample MGYA00242900_ERZ507916 | MGnify/ENA primary metagenome ERZ507916 (study PRJEB26167, sample SAMN06115521) | human gut metagenome | host: Homo sapiens | place: China:Chongqing | collected 2015-09-02...
AGGTTGCGATATGGACACAAGCTTCATTCTTTCGTGTGAGTCCACCATCGATCTGCCCTATTCCTACTGCGAAGCGCGCGGGATCCCCGTGCTGTTCTACTCCTATCAGGTCGACGGCGTCAGCTATGAGGACGATATGGGCCGCGACCCGGCGGCGCTGCCGCGATTCTACGGCTTTCTGGACGAGGGAAAGCTGCCGACCACCGCGCAGCTGAACGAATTCCAGTATGAATCCTTCTTCGATGCGCTGCTGCAGCAGGGCGACGTGCTGCACATCGCGTTCGGCTCCGGCATGACCGCCTCTGTGCAGAACGCCATGCTGGCCGCCGAGAGCCTGCGGGAAAAATACCCGGAGCGGAAGCTCGTCGTGATCGACTCGCTCTGCTCGTCCTCCGGCTACGGCCTGCTGGTCGACGGCGCAGCCGATCTGCGCGACGCCGGAAAGAGCATGGACGAGATCGCCGACTGGACGATGGCCATGCGGCAGAACGTACACCATCAGTTCTACTCCACGGAGCTCAAATTCTACCGCCGCAGCGGACGCATGTCCGGCGCGGCCGCCGCGATCGGTACGGTGCTCGGCATCTGCCCGATCATGCGGCTGGACGACAAGGGCCGCATCATCGCCTACGATAAGGTCCGCGGCAAGAAAAACGCCGTCGCCCGCACCGTCGAGACCATGAAGCGCCACGCGCAGGGCGGCGTAGATTACGCCGGCAAGGCCTTCATCTGCCACTCCAACTGCCTGTCGGACGCGCTGGCGACCAAGGCCGCCGTGGAGGCCGCCTTCCCGCATCTGGACGGTGAGGTCCGCATCTGCGACATCGGCACGATCGTCGCCTCCCACTCCGGCCCCGGGACCGTCGCCGTCTTCTTCTTTGGCGACGCCCGCGCCCCGGAAGGCGACCCTGTCTGAGCCTATAAAAGCCTTTCCCCCTGCGGGAAAGGCTTTTTTCCGAAAAAGCTGTTGCCAAACGGGGGGTTTTGTGCTAAAATGCATCTGATATCTGGAAAAGCGAGGAACGAGCTGTCCTGATTTCCAAGGGAACTGTGATCGAGGTTCCCAAGACCGGCTGCAGAGAGGACGGGGGGGCTGAGAGCCGTCTGCCGGCGGAGATTTGGGGCTTTCTCTCGGGAGCTGCCGCCTGAACGGGTCTTCCCTACTAGGACGCGCCGGCATGGCCGCCGTTACCGGGCCAAAAGCAGCGCAGATTTTCTGCGAACAGCGGGTGGTACCGCGGAAGCCTGGTCTTTCGTCCCCTATCAGGACGGAGGGCTTTATTTTTTTGTATTATGACGAAAAGGAGCATTCGTTTATGAAAGAACAACTGGAAAAGATCCGGCAGGAAGCGCTCGGCGCGCTGGACGGCGTCAAGGACGCCGGTGAGCTGGACGCGCTGCGCGTGCGGTTCCTCGGCAAGAAGGGCGAGCTGACGGGCGTTCTGAAGATGATGGGCAAGCTGTCTGCGGAAGAGCGCCCGGTCATGGGTCAGGTCGCAAACAACATCCGCGCCGCCATCGAGGAAAAGATTGAGACGGTCCGCACGGAGCTCAAGGAGAAGGCACTCGAGGCCCGGCTCGAGGCCGAGGCCATCGACGTGACCATCCCCGGCACGCCCGTGCAGCTGGGCCACCGGCACCCGATGAACAAGGCGCTCGACGAGGCCAAGGATATCTTCATCTCCATGGGCTTCAAGATCCTTGACGGCCCGGAGGTCGAGCTTGCCGACTACAACTTCACCAAGCTCAACATCGCCGAGAACCACCCTTCCCGCGACCGCAGCGACACGTTCTACGTGACGGATGACGAGGAAGTCCTCCTGCGCACGCAGACGAGCCCGATGCAGATCCGCGCCATGGAGGCCATCGGCCAGCCGCCCATCCGCATTCTGGCCCCCGGCCGCGTGTACCGCAAGGACGAGGTCGACGCGACGCACTCGCCGATGTTCCACCAGATCGAAGGTCTGGTCATCGACAAGGGCATCACGATGGCGGACCTCAAGGGCACGCTCGAGACGCTCATCAAGGCCATGTACGGTCAGGACTCCGTCGTCCGCTTCCGCCCGCACCACTTCCCGTTCACCGAGCCGAGCTGCGAGGTCGACGTGCAGTGCTTCAACTGCCGCGGCAAGGGCTGCCCGACCTGCAAGGGTGAGGGCTGGATCGAGCTGCTGGGCGCCGGTATGGTGCACCCGAAGGTGCTGGCCGGCTGCGGCATCGATCCGGAGATCTATTCCGGCTTTGCCTTCGGCATCGGTCTGGAGCGTATGGCCATGCGCCGGTTCAAGATCAGCGACATGCGCATGATCTTCGAGAACGACATCCGCTTCCTGTCTCAGTTCTAAGGAGGGTACGACATGAATATTTCGAGAAAATGGCTCCGCGAATTCGTTGACATCACGGCTACGGATAAAGAATATGACTCTGTCATGACCCTCGCCGGTCAGAAGGTCGAGACGACCGAGCGCATGGACGCCGAGATCAAGAACGTCGTCGTCGGCAAGGTCCTTTCGATGAAGAAGCACGAAAATTCCGATCATATGTGGGTCTGCATGGTCGACTGCGGCGCGGGCGAGCCTGTGCAGATCGTCACCGGCGCGCAGAACGTGCACGAGGGCGATCTCGTCCCGGTCGCGCAGCACAACTCGTATCTGCCCGGCGGCATCCACATCACCAAGGGCAAGCTCCGCGGCGTCGAGTCCTGCGGTATGCTGTGCTCGTACAAAGAGCTGGGCCTGACTGAGCACGACTGCCCGGAGGCGTATGCCGACGGCATCTGGATCCTGAATGACGAAGGCTGCACGGTCGGCGAGGACATGAACATCGTCATCGGCAACGACGACTCCATCGTGGAATTCGAGATCACCAACAACCGCCCGGACTGCTACTCGCTCATCGGTCTGGCGCGTGAGACCGCCGCGGCGTTCAACGTGCCGATGAAGCACCATGAGCCGGTCGTCAAGGGCGGTGCAGAGGGAGATCTGGGCGAGCTGCTGGACGTTGACGTACAGGCGGACGATCTGTGCCCGCGCTACACGGCCCGTATGGTCCGCAACGTCAAGATCGCACCCAGCCCCAAGTGGATGCGCCAGCGGCTGCGCTCGGCCGGTATCCGCCCGATCAACAACATCGTCGATATCACCAACTATGTCATGGTCGAGTATGGCCAGCCGATGCACGCGTTCGACTACCGCTACGTGAAGGGCGGCAAGATCGTCGTCCGCCGCGCGGGCGAGGACAAGACGCTCACCACGCTTGACGGCAATGTGCGCAATCTCCAGCCCGACATGCTCGTCATCGCGGACGAGACCAAGCCGGTCGGCCTGGCGGGCGTCATGGGCGGCGAAAACAGTGAGATCGTGGACGATACGGTCGACGTGGTCTTCGAATCCGCCAACTTCCTCGGCTCCTCCATCCGCAAGACGGCGCTGGCGCTCGGCATGCGCACAGACGCCTCGGCCAAGTTTGAAAAGGACATTGACCCGATGCTGACTGTCCCGGCTGTCAACCGCGCGTGTGAGCTGGTCGAGATGCTGGGCGCGGGCGAGGTCATGGACGGCATGATCGACGTGCTGAACTATGTCCCGCAGCCTGTCACGGTCAAGCTTGAGCCGGAGCGCATCAACGCCCTGCTCGGCACCGACATCCCCGAGGCGGATATGATCGAGTATCTGCGCCGCGAGGAAGTGCCGGTCGTGGACGGCATGATCCAGGTCCCGTCGTGGCGGCCGGATCTGCGCGTCATGGCAGATATTGCAGAGGAAGTCGCCCGCTATTACGGCTACAACAACATCGAGACCACGCTGATGCGCGGCGCGACCACCATGGGTGGCTATTCGGACGCGCAGAAGCTTGAAAACGCTGCAGGCGCGGCGGCCAGAGCGATGGGCTACAGTGAGATCATCACCTACTCCTTCGTCTCCCCCGCTTCGTTCGACGCCATCCGCATCCCGGCTGACAGCCCGCTGCGCAGGACCGTCAAGCTCGTGAACCCCCTGGGCGAAGATACCTCCATCATGCGCACGGTCATCCTGCCCAGCATGCTGGATATCCTCTCCCGCAACTTCGCGTTCAAGAACAAGGGCGTGAAGCTCTATGAGATCGGCAAGATCTATCTGCCGAAGGACGGCGAAAAGCTGCCCGACGAGCCCAAGCGCATGATCTTCGGCACCTACGGCGAGCATGAGAACTTCTTCACGCTCAAGGGCGAGATCGACGCGATCCTCGACCAGCTGAACGTGCATCCGGCGACCTATATCGCCGACACCAAGAACCCGAGCTATCATCCCGGCCGCTGCGCCGATATCGTGATCGACGGCAAGAAGATGGGCGTCATCGGCCAGATCCACCCGCTGGTCGCCGAGACCTACGGCATCGGCGGCGAGGTCTACGTTGCGGAGCTCGACTTCACGGGCCTGCAGGCCGTTCTCGCGCCGGAGCGCGTGTTCCACAGCCTGCCGAAGTTCCCGACGGTCAGCCGCGATCTGGCGCTGGTCTGCGAGGAATCGATGACGGTCGGCATGCTCGAAGCCTGCATTAAGAAGGCCGGCGGCAAGCTGCTGCGCTCGGTCCAGCTGTTCGACATCTACCGCGGCCCCGGCATTGCCCCGGGCAAGAAGAGCATCGCCTTCAGTCTTGAGCTGCGCGCGGACGACCGCACGCTCACCGACGAGGACACCACCGGCGTGATGAACGCGGTACTCGAAAAGCTCAAAAACGACCTCGGCGTTACGCTGCGATAATTTTAAAAAGGACGTGCCTTGCGGCACGTCCTTTTTGGGAAAGCAAACCCCGGCAGCATCAGACTGCCGGGGTATCGTTTTTCATTATGAAAACAGATAATGCTTGACCAGCTCCTGAAGCAGCTCGTCACGGTCGAGCTTGCAGATCAGGCTGCGGGCATTGTTGTAGTTGGTGATGTAGGTGGGGTCTTCGGACAGGAGATAACCGACTATCTGATTGATGGGGTTATAGCCTTTTTCGCTGAGGGCGCCATATACGGCGGTCAGAATGGTCTTCATTTCCTCACTGCTGTCTTCCGGTACCACAAACTTGATGGTATTGTCATTCACGACGGTCAGCCTCCTTCTTTTGAGCTTGTGCCACTATCATAATATATTGTGCCCGGTTTGTAAATGCGTCCAACATTTCATTTGTGTTACAATTTCCCCGAAAGCACAAGATTTAGACAAAAAGCGGCCAAAAGCGCAATTGGAGGCGGGCGGCGCTCATTCGTAGATTGGATGCTTTTTGACAAGCTCTGCGACGGCGGCGAGCACAGACTCGCGGTTGGCCTCGTAATCCGTTGCGATCTTGTCGATGCAGTCGGCGACGACGGGCATGTCTTCCTCGGTAAAGCCGCGCGTGGTGCAGGCCGGGGTGCCGATGCGCACGCCGCTGGTGACGCCGGGCTTCTGCGGATCGTTCGGGATGGCGTTCTTGTTGACGGTGATGTGGACCTCGTCGAGCTTGATCTGCAGGTCCTTGCCGGTGATGTTTTTCTTGCGAAGATCCGCCAGCATCAGGTGGTTGTCCGTGCCGCCGGTGACAAGGTCAAACCCGCGGTCGAGCAGCGCCGCAGCCAGCGCCTTCGCGTTTTTGACGACGTTTTCGGCGTAGACCTTGAACGCCGGCTGCGCCGCCTCGCGCAGGCAGACGGCCTTGCCTGCGATCACGTGCATCAGCGGCCCGCCCTGCGTGCCGGGGAAGACGGCGCTGTTGAGCTTCTTTGCAAACTGCTCGTCGCGAGAGAGGATCATGCCGCCGCGCGGGCCGCGCAGCGTCTTATGCGTGGTGGTGGTGACAACGTCGGCGTAGGGGACGGGGTTCATATGCTGGCCGCCCGCGACCAGACCCGCGATGTGTGCCATGTCGACCATCAGCAGCGCGCCGCTGCGGTGCGCGATGTCGGCGAAGATCTTAAAATCGATCGCCCGGGGATAGGCCGACGCGCCTGCCACAAGGAGCTTCGGATGGTAGCGGCGCACCAGATCCTCGACCTGATCGTAGTCGATGCGGCCCGTCTGCGGGTCGACGCCGTAGCTGATGCTGTTGTAGTATTTGCCGGAGAGGTTCACGCGCGCGCCGTGGGTCAGGTGGCCGCCGCTGGCCAGATCCATGCCCATGAGCGTGTCGCCGGGCTGCAGCAGGGCGGCGTAGACCTCCAGATTCGCCTGCGCGCCGGAATGCGGCTGCACGTTGGCGTAGGCAGCGCCGAAGAGCGCCCTGGCGCGCTCCATCGCAATGTTCTCCAGCACGTCGACGTAGTCGCAGCCGCCGTAATACCGCTTGCCGGGATAACCCTCGGCATATTTGTTCGTCAGGACGGAACCCATGGCGGCGATGACGGCCGGGGAGGCGATGTTCTCCGAGGCGATCAGCTCGATGTTCTGCTTCTGACGGTGAAATTCGTTTTCGATGCAGGCGGCGATCTCCGGGTCCTGCGTCTGCAGGAAGTTCATGCTGGTTTCGAGTACGTTAGCCATTGCGATGTGTCTCCTTACTTGATATACGATAGAAATGAAAAAATGAGCAGGCCGTCTCCGGTCTGCTCATTGAAATGCCGTATTACAATTGCTGTAGCTGCGGCTCTGTCCTTTTGCCTGAGAGATTCGGCTCACGCCTTGCACCTTCGGCACTCAACTCAATGAGTTCTCCAGAGATTCCTTCTGTCTCCAGTCCGCGCGGGCGTTCTGAAGACGATCAACGGGATTCCTGTATTCAATTGACGGCGTTATTATACACACCTGACGGACAAATGTCAACAGGCTGTATGCGGAAATTTTCAGCCCTCCACCTTCGGCAGCTGTGCGATGCTTGCGGCCAGCTGTTCGTCGGTCGGGATGGTATCGGTCATCTCGTGGTCGTTGAACTTCTGGTAGGCGACGAGATCGAAATAGCCGGTGCCGGTGAGGCCGAAGACGATGGTCTTTTCCTCGCCCGTTTCCTTGCATTTGAGCGCTTCGTCGATGGCGGCGCGGATGGCGTGGCTGGACTCGGGGGCGGGGAGGATGCCCTCGGTGCGGGCGAAATACTCCGCGGCCTCAAAGACGCTCGTCTGCTCGACGCTGCGGGCCTCCATCAGCCCGTCGTGGTACAGCTGCGAGAGGATGGGGCTCATGCCGTGGTAGCGCAGGCCGCCCGCGTGGTTGGCCGAGGGGATGAAGCCGCTGCCGAGCGTGTACATCTTCGCCAGCGGGCAGACCATGCCGGTGTCGCAGAAGTCATACGCGAACACGCCGCGCGTGAAGCTGGGGCAGGAGGCGGGCTCGACGGCGATGAAGAGGTAGTCCTTTTCGCCGCGCAGCTTTTCGCCCATGAACGGGGAGATCAGGCCGCCGAGGTTCGAGCCGCCGCCGGCGCAGCCGATAATGATGTCGGGCGTGATGCCGTATTTGTCGAGGGCGATCTTCGTCTCAAGGCCGATGACCGACTGGTGCAGCAGCACCTGATTGAGGACACTGCCGAGCACGTAGCGGTAGCCGGGCGTCGTCGTGGCGACCTCCACGGCCTCACTGATGGCGCAGCCGAGGGAGCCGGTGGTATCCGGGTCCTTGGCCAGAATGGCGCGGCCGATGTTCGTGGTGTTCGACGGGCTGGGGGTGACGCTCGCGCCGTAGGTGCGCATGACCTCGCGGCGGAACGGCTTCTGCTCATACGAGCACTTGACCATGAATACCTTCAGGTCGAGGCCCAGATACGCGCAGGCCATGGAAAGCGCGGTGCCCCACTGGCCGGCGCCCGTCTCCGTCGTGACGCCCTTGAGACCCTGCTTCTTCGCGTAATAGGCCTGGGCGATGGCGGAGTTCAGCTTGTGGCTGCCGGAGGTATTGTTGCCTTCAAACTTGTAATAGATCTTCGCCGGTGTGCCGAGCTTTTCCTCCAGGCAGTAGGCCCGGACCAGCGGCGACGGACGGTACATCTTGTAGAAATCGCGGATCTCCTGCGGGATGGGGATATAGGGCGTGTCGTTGTCCAGCTCCTGCTCGATGAGCTCGTCGCAGAAGACGGGGCGCAGATCGTCGAAGCCCATGGGCTTGCCGGTGCCGGGGTTGACCAGCGGCGCGGGCTTGTTCTTCATGTCCGCGCGGACGTTGTACCAATTCTGGGGCATCTCAGACTCAGACAGATAGATCTTGTAAGGAATGTTTTCGGTTTTCATGGTTGCTTCTCCTTTCGCATGTTGGTCTCTCCGGGAGAAGGGCAACAAAAAAGACCTTCGTCCACAGAGAAAACCGGTTTCGGTTTGATCTCTTGGGACAAAAGTCTGAAAACTTCTGCGGTGCCACCCAAATTGACAATTGCTTGTCCGCTCATGATACGCTGACACGTATCTTCCCCTGTAACGGTGGGAACTCCGTCAGGACCTACTTGCTTGCGCGTTCAACCTGCCCTCCGCAGTCCATTCGGCAAACGTCTTTCTGCTGCACTCGCACCATCCGGCAGCTCTCTGGGAGAAATCCTGTCTGCTTACTCGTCTGCATCAACGGTTTCATCTTGGCTCGGATTATACAGCGGCCAAACTGGTTTGTCAAGTGTTTTTTTCAGTAAACCGACAAAATTCCTAGGCTATCCAGATGCTTGCAAATGGCGCGCCCATATGCTATAAAAAGCGGAGATATCGCTTATTCGGGGGCCTCGCCATGAAAAACTCCTGCCAGAGGACGATCTATGCCTGCTACGCCGGTTATGTCGTGCAGGCGGTCGTCAATAATTTTGTTCCGCTGCTGTTCGTTATGTTCGAGCGGAGCTACCAGATCCCGCTGTCCAGGATCACGCTGCTCATCACCGTGAATTTCTGCATCCAGCTGGGCGTCGATCTGCTGTCGACCTGGTTTCTTGACCGCATCGGCTACCGCGCGGCGATCCTGCTCTCGCATGCGTTCTCCGCGGCGGGGCTCGTGCTGCTGACGATCCTGCCGGATGTATTTCCGGATCCTGCGGCCGGGCTGACGGCCGCCGTCGCCGTCTATGCGCTGGGCGGCGGGCTCCTCGAGGTGCTGATCAGCCCGATCATGGAGTCCTGCCCGACGGACAACAAGGAGCGCTACATGAGCCTCCTGCACTCGTTCTACTGCTGGGGCCATATGGCCGTCGTGCTGCTGTCCACGGCGTTTTTCGCTGTTTTCGGCATCGAAAAGTGGAAGATCATGGCCCTTCTGTGGGCGCTTGTCCCGCTGGCCAACGGTATTTTCTTCGCCGGTGCGCCGCTCTATCCCATCCGGAGCGGCGAAACCGGGGCGCTGCCGCTGCGCGAGCTGTGCCGGAAGAAGCTGTTCTGGGTCTTCATGCCCATGATGCTCTGCGCCGGTGCGGCGGAGCAGGCGGTGAGCCAGTGGTCCTCCGCCTTTGCCGAGCAGGGCCTCGGCGTGTCAAAGACGGTGGGGGACCTGGCGGGGCCGATGGCCTTCGCCGCGGCCATGGGCATTTCCCGGGCACTGTTCGGCAGGTACGGCGGGAAGCTCGACCTGGGGCGGTATATGCAGGCCAGCGCCCTTTTGTGCATCGCGGCCTACGGCTGCATCGTCTTCGTGCCCTCGCCGGTCCTGAGTCTGATCGGCTGCGCGGTCACGGGCTTCTCGGTCGGCATTTTCTGGCCGGGGACGTTCAGCTGTGCATCGGCCTCGATCCGGGGCGGGGGAACGGCCATGTTCGCCCTGCTGGCGCTGGCTGGGGACCTTGGCTGCGCGGGCGGGCCGACGCTGGCGGGCCTCGTCTCGAGCGCCTGCGGCGGCAGTTTGCGCGCGGGCATCCTCGCCGCGCTGATCTTCCCGGCCCTGATGCTCATCTGTTTGCTGGGTATGAAGAAAACGCAGTAACAAACGCGCAGGAGCGCCTCAGCGGCCCTCCTGCGCGTTCATGTCTGTCAGGGAGTATTTTTTGTGCGGCCGCTTTTTGGCCGCGTTCATGTCCTGCAGCGACGCGGGCGCGTCCGGCTGCCCCCGGCGGCAGTTCATGTCGCTTAGCGCGCAGCTGCGCGTATCGTCGTGTGAGATGCCGTTCATGTTTTTCAGGCTGAACGGCTCTTTTCCCTTCGGCATATCAAGCGCCTCCTTTTTGCTGGTTTTCCCGGCACAGAAGCGAAATATGCAGCCCCGCCCGAAAAACAGGCGGGGCGAAGGCTCAATCGCGGCGGCAGTTCATGTTCGTGAGGCTGCAGGTCCTGTCCGGCTGCGCGTTCGCGGCGTTCATATCCTGCAGGGAAGGGTACTGCTCCGGCTGCCCCTTGCGGCAGTTCATATCGTCCAGCGCGCAGCTGCGGCCGCTGTCATCCGAGATCCCGTTCATGTTGGTAAGGCCGATGGTCGTGTTCTTCTGATTCATAGTATGTACCTCCGTTACAATAAAAATAATTATTACTAATATTATTATACAGATACATGCAAAAAAGTCAAGCCCAAAAACGAAAAAAACAGGCGCTTTAGCGCCTGTTTTTTGAAAATTTCCCGGATAGATCCCGCCGCGTCACGTTTTCCAGGAAAGGCGGATCGATTTCGGCAGGACGAGCTGGTTGTAGAGGAGGTTATCGCTCACATAATTCACATCCTCCAGACTGCTGCGGTACCCGCCGTAGTAGGCGAGGCCCGACGCGTCGAACACGGCGACGGTGAACCCGCAGTTGTCGACGTATGTGCCGTCCTCCGTGATGAGCCCGGCGGTGCTCCCGGCTCGTCGTTGCGCACGAGAGCCAGCCGCTCACCGTCAAACGCCATCTCGCTGATGCTGGAGTAGGCGACGGCAAACGGCAGCTCCGAATCAAAATCGGACGTCAGCGCGACCTGGAATTGCCCGTCTGCCTCCTGCGTCAGCACGCAGATGCGCCGCTCCGACACGCGGATGCAGGTAAAATCGTCCGTCTCGGTGATATTTGTGTAATCCTCGTCCGTGAAGTCGTCCATCACGGCCAGCTTCTGCAGGACGGCGGCGGTCTTGACGTCGATTAAGGTTACATAATATATATTATTTTCAACCGTATGCAGCACCAGCCCCGACCCGTCCGGCGTCAGCCCGAGGTGCCGGATCTCGACCGCCGGGTCCAGCGGGAAGAAGCAGGCGAGCTGGTCGGCGCACAGATAGGTGTCCGGGAAGCTGTCCGCCTCCGACTGGACATAGGGCAGGATATAGATCCCATAGCCGCCCGGAATGCGGCTCATGTCGACGAGCTTGCCGTTTTCCGTCCGGTTGCTGAGCCGGAAGAAGCACGCGTTATCCGTCACGACGCTCTCTGAGCTTGGCCAGTACCGGTCGCCCTGCTGCACGCTTGAGACGCCATAGCTGGAGCTGCTGCCGTCCATATTCTTGTCGATCTGCAGCTCCACGTACTCGTCCGGAAGCACCGGGATGCGGAAAAAGTCCCGCAGGGCATGTATGGCGTCCCGTTCTGCATCGGTGGCGTATGCGTCGTGATCGTCCCAGCTGTCAAGCGTGGTGATAAACAGGTGCGGCAGATCGACGGAGAACCAGAGCGGATACTCGTCATAATAATCCGCGACGCGGATGACCTTCGTGCCGGTCTGCCCGGGCTCGAGCGTGTCGAGGATCTCCTGATAGGCCCTTCCGTAGCCGAAGGGGTTTGTGTCACTGTCGGTCCAGACGTTGACGCGCGTGTCGACCTCCACGCCGGAATACTGCCGCGGCTGTTCCCGCGAAACAGCGACAGGGGAGAAGCGGAACGCGGTATCCGCGGTATAGTCCCGGCCGGAGAAGCACACCGTGCTGTCCCAGAACAGATTCTGCCGCAGCGCGGCCTGCAGCTGTAACTGCAGCCCTGCGGCGGCCGCCGGGTCCCCGGCGAAGACATGCTCGTCGAACGTCACGTCCTCGCGCGGCGCGGCCACCGCGTGCGTGCAGACCGCCGCGCCGCACGCGCATACCAGCGCCAGCGCGAGAAATACGATCAGAGTCTTACGCATCGTCGTCCTCCCTGCCGGTCAGCTCGGCAAGCGCCTTTGAGACGCGGTCAGACTGATAGCTGAACGTCTGCTTCACGTATTCCATCAGCGTCAGCCCCTGCTCGTCGAGCGCCGCGGTCTGCGCGTCGCCGACGATCTTCCCCTCGTGGAGCAGCACGGCTCGCCCGATGAACCCCGTCACCTCCTCGATGAGGTGCGTGGACAGAATCACCGTCTCGTGCGGCTCAAGAATGCCGAGCAGGACCTTGTAGAAATCCTCGCGGTTAAAGACGTCGTTCCCCGCGAACGGCTCGTCCATCAGGATATAGTCCGCCCCCTGCGACAGGGCCATGATGACCTCAAACTGGTTTTTCTGCCCCGTCGAGAAGCTGCGGATGGGCTTGTCCATCGGCAGACCGAAAAACTCCATCAGTCCCTCAAAGCGGCGTGAAAGGAACGTCTGAAAATGCTCCTCATAAAATTCCCGGTGCGCCTGGGCCGGAAGGGCGGGGAAGAAGCTGTGCTCGCAGGTGGCGAAGGAGAACCGGCCGATATTCGCGCGCGTGATGGCCGCGCCGTCCAGCGTGACCGAGCCGCTGTCATAGCGGATGAGCGACAGGATGCACTTCATGAGCGTCGTCTTGCCCGCGCCGTTCTCGCCGAACAGGCCGACGATCTCGCCGGGCCCGACCGTCAGGCTCACGTGATCGAGCGCCTGCTTGTCCGCATAGCGCTTGCAGAGATCTTTCACTTCCAGCATCAGAAAAACGCCTCCCAGATATGTAAAGTTTCCTCCGGCGGCAGACAGCGCGCCGGAACGCCATGTCGGTAGATCAGAACGAAGCCCAACAGCAGCAGCAAAAACAGAACCAGTGCTGCCCCGCAGGCTGCTGCGGGGAGCGCAAGACAGCGTCTGTGCAGCTCGTTCTGGTCCCGCAGCCGCTTCATGAGGTAAATGCTCTTTGTCTCCGTTATAAACGACAGGTAATTGGCGAACGCCCGCAGTGCGCAGAAGCCCGCATAGGCCCAGAAAACGACGAGCTTGTGACGAATAAGCGTGTTCAGACCCGGCATGACCGCGCCCTGCCGTAAGATCTGCGTCCCGTAGCGATATACATAGAGTGCGCGCAGCGCAGATCGATAGTCCCCCAGAAGGGCGGACAGGGCGATCAAAGCCATCGCCAGAAAAAGAAGGCCAAAGTACAAAGCATCCCATTTCAGCCCCATTCCGGGCAGCGTGTACCGCGAAAGGCGGTTAGTCCATTTCATCCTCGGGCCCCTCCTTTCCGTTGTGCGCTTGCAGGAACCCAAGGTATCCGCATATGCCCGCGGCGAACAGCGCCGCCGCGCTCTGCAGGATCCCCGCGGTCCGGCCAGAGCCGAAGCCGACCGGCAGCACCAGCAGCATCAATCCGGTCAGCACGGCCAGCGTCAGTCGGCGGCCGCCGTTTTTCTGCCGCAGCCCAAGCTGCATATACGCGGTCAGGACCCCGAGCGCCAGCACGAAGCTCCCGTTCCGTACCCACAGATATCCGTCTGCCAGCGGCAGCAGCCCGTGCAGAAAGTCGCTGCGGTAAAGATCCACAAAAATGCCCTGCGCGCCCTCCGCATACCGCGCGTCCGCCGCGTGCAGCGCCGCCGCACCGATTGCGCCCGTGACCTGGACACACCAGACGCAGGCAAAGCAGAGCGCATTGCAGACGCTGCTCCAGAGCAGCACCTGCGACTCGGAGATCTGCAGCCGCCGTATCGTATAGCCGTACCGGCTGCCTGTGCCGAAGCAGGCCGCGAGCAGCAGCTGGCAGACGAGCAGCCCCAGCGAAAAGACGACCCGCAGCGCCGTGACCAGCGCACTGCCCGTAAGCGAGGGCGGGTACATGCGCAGGCCGAACAGAGCATAGGCGGCCGCGTCGAGTGTCAGCATTCCCAGCAGCACCAGCGCCAGCCGCCCAAGCGCGGCCCGCGTGTGCAACGCAAATACCGAAAGCTGCTTTTTCATGTCTCTTCCTCCTCCCACGCCTGCGCGAGCAGGCGCAGCGCGTCTTCCTTCGTGATGCCCATCTGCCGCAGCGTCCGCGCTGCGGTCCGCAGCTCGTCGGATAAAAGCTCCTGCCGCAGCGCGGCGAGCGTTTTTTCGGGCAGCGTCATGCAGCTCTTTGCGCCTGTGCGCGATTCAATCAGCTGCTCTTCCTCCAGCAGATGGAACGCCTTCTGCACCGTATTCGGATTGATCCCCAGCAGCGCCGAGAGCACGCGCCGCGACGGCAGCTCATCGCCGTCCCGGATCGTCCCGGCGACCGCGCCGCGCTTGATATACCGGATGATCTGCAGATACACCGGCGTCCCATCCACAGCCCGGAACGCGTCAAATGAAACCATATCCTCACCACCGTATTACTTGACTCATACACTTGATAACTGTATTATACAGATAACACACTTCCTTGTCAACCCCGCCCTTGACATTTCCCCCGAAACCGGATACTCTGAAAAAGAAAAGGCTCCCCTTTCAGGGGAGCTGGCAGCCGCAGGCTGACTGAGAGGTCGTCTCCTGCCTCTGAATTTAAGCAAGCGCCAATGTTTCAGGCGTCGTTCCACACGATAGTCACCTCACGGGCGTCTTGGTACGCGCCGCCTGATATGTAGGAATCAGTTTTATGAGTCGTTGCCTTTGAATATTTGCAGCAAATAGAAGGTGCAGTCTGAGTTTGTCAGACTGCACCTTTTTGCGGGGAGGTTTTATGAATTTGCAGGCTCCAAGGCTCCCCTTGTCAAGGGGCGCCTTTTTACGACGCCTGCTCGAACTGGCTGTTGTAGAGGGCTGCGTAGAAGCCGCCCTGCTGCATGAGGGTGTCGTGGGTGCCGCTTTCGATGACGTCGCCATCTTTCATGACGAGGATGAGGTCGGCGTTTTTGATCGTCGAGAGGCGGTGGGCGATGACGAAGCTCGTGCGGTTTTCCGTCAGCTGATCCATCGCGCGCTGGATGAGAAGCTCGGTGCGCGTGTCGACGGAGCTCGTCGCCTCGTCGAGGATGAGCATGGGCGCGTTCTGCAGCATGGCGCGGGCGATGGTCAGCAGCTGCTTCTGCCCGGCGGAGATGCTCGTGCTCTCAGACAGGACGGTGTCGAAGCCCTCGGGCAGGGAATGGACGAATTTATCCAGCCCGCAGGCGCGGCAGACCGTCTCAAGCTGCGCGTCGGTCACGTCGGGGAGGTTGTAGACGAGGTTTTCGCGGACCGTGCCCTCAAACAGCCACGTGTCCTGCAGCACCATGCCGAACAGGCGCTGCACGTCCTCGCGCTGGATGTCCGTCGTCGGAACGCCGTCAATTTTGATGCAGCCGTCCGTCAGCTCGTAGAAGCGCATCAGCAGATTGACCATCGTCGTCTTGCCCGCGCCGGTGGGGCCGACGATGGCGACCTTCTGGCCGGGGGCGACGTGGGCGGAGAAGTCCTTGATGATGATCTTATCCGGGGAATCCGGGTAGCTGAAGCGGACGTGCTCGAAATCGACCGCGCCGCGGATCGGGCGGGGCAGCTGCGGTTTTGCCTGCTCGTCCGGCAGCTCCTCGCTCGCGAGGAAGTCGAAGATGCGGTGCGCGGAGGCGGAGGCCGTCTGCAGGTTCGTCATGCCCTGCGCGATCTGGGTCAGGGGTGAGGTGAACAGGCGCACGTACAGGATGAACGAGACGATGACGCCGATGTCGATGATGCCCTGCAGAGCCAGAATCGACCCCAGCACGCACACGGCGACATACGACAGGTTGCCGATGACGTTCATGAGCGGCTGCATGATGCCGGAGAGGAACTGCGAGCGCCAGTTGGCGTCGTAGACCGCGTCGTTGAGCGTGTCGAACTTCTCCCCGACGGGCGCTTCGGCGCGGGAGATGCGCACGACCTCGTGGCCGGAATACATCTCCTCCACATAGCCGTTCAGCGCGCCGAGGCTCTCCTGCCGGGCGGTAAAGTACTTCTGCGAGCGGGACATGATGAGCACCGTCAGCAGAAGCCCCACCAGCGTGATGCCCAGCGCGGCCAGCGCCAGACGCCACTCGGTCACGAACATCATGATGAGGCAGCCGATGAACTGCGTCGCGGCCGAGATGATCGTCGGCAGGCTGTTGGTCAGACCCTGCTGGAGCGTGGAGACGTCGTTGGTGATGCGGCTGAGGATATCGCCCTGCGCGTGGAAGTTGAAATACTTCTGCGGCACGCGGTTGATCTTTTCCGACAGCTCGCCGCGCATCCGGTAGGACATTTTGAGCGTGACGCTCGCCATGATATAGTGCTGGATGAAGCCGAAGAGCGCGCTCAGCCCGTAGATGACGGCCAGCAGCACGCCGACGCGCGCCACCGCGGCAAGGTCGATGCCGCCGACCAGGCCCTCGGACATGAGCGTCGCGATCTTACCGACCTGATCCGGCCCGATGATGGTCAGCACGGCGCTGAGCGCCGCCAGCACCAGCGCGAGAAGGATCACGCCGAGGCTCTTCTGCAGATAGACCGTCAGACTGCGCAGCGCGCCCTTGAGGTCTGTTTTTTCCGTTGGACGCATGTTGGGTCTCATTTGGATGCCGGCTTCCGGGATTTTTGTATCGGATGCTTTCAAAGCTGTGACATATTTTTCGGGCGTTCCTCATACGGTATATTGAAAACGGACAAGGAGAGGAATGTCTATGGAAGTCAATCTGAAACGGGAAGCCATTCAATACTGTACTCCTGTTTATTCCGATACACTCAGCCGCGAGGAGACGCTCGAAACGGTCGTTTCCGATACGCTGCCGGACGTCGCCCGTATTCTGGACGCGGATGCCGCGGTGTATCTGCGCTCCAAAACGCTGCTGCAGGGGAGCATCCGGATCGAGGGAAGTATCCGCGGAACGGTGCTCTATATCGGCGAGGATTCGGAGCGGCTGCAAAGGATCGAAGCGGAGCTTCCGGTCAGCTTTTCCGCGGAGGCAGACGGCACGGAGGATACCGATATACTTGCCGTGAATCTCTGCGTATCGTCGGCGGACGCCAGGCTTTTAAACCCGCGGAAGATCCAGTTTCGCGTCGGGGTCTGCGCCGCGGTCGCGGCGTATCGCAGCGTGACGGCGGAGATCCCGACAGAGGCGGAGCCGACGCCGGGACTTTATACGCTGACCGACACAAAGACGGTCAGCTTTCTCTCCGGCATCGAGGAGAAGAGCTTTCTTGTATCCGACGAGGCAGAGCTTCCTGCCGGATGCCCGCCGATGGAAAAACTGCTCTGCTATTCGCATACGGAGACCGTGGAGGAGCTCAAGCAGGTCGGCGGAAAGATGATATTGCAGGGAACGGTTCGGCTCGATACGCTGTATCTGACGGCCGGAGACGATGCGCCGCAGCAGCAGAGCTTTCGCATCCCATTCTCTCAGATCCTTGACATAGCGAACGGAAAAGCGGAGCTTTCCACCGTGATACTGACCTCCGGCGGGTGCTATCTGGAACCTCTCTCCGGCAGCGACGGCATAACCTCGCTGCATTTGGAGCTGCACCTGTGCGCGCAGACGCTCTGCCGCAGCGAGACGGAGATCCGGTATATCGCGGACGCCTACAGTCTCAAAAACGCCTGCCGCCTGAAAACAGACGTCATCCGCACGCTGAATACGGCGCGAGCGTCGATCCTTCGGCAGTCGGTGCGTGAGACGCTGGAAGCACCGGATTCCCCGAAGGAGATCGTGTATACCCGCGTGACGGCGGCGTTTCCTGTCCGGACGGAGAACGGCGCTTCGGAAAACATCTGCGTCCGCGTGCTCTACCGCACCCAGCGCGGCAGTCTCTCGTCCATGAGCCGTGTTCTCACGCTCACGTTTGAGGGCGGCGGGACAACCGGGATGACGCTGCCGGAAACAGCACGCTTCGGCGAGGTGTACGCCGCCGCCGGAGACGGAGCTGTGGAGCTGCGCTGTCCGGTCGAACTCTCACTCGACGCGGCGGACGTTTCCGAGCTCACCTATGTGAGTCAAATGGAACTGGAGGAGACAGACACCGCGGACGAGACCGAGCGTCCGTCCCTGATCGTGATCCGGCTCGGCGAGGAATCGCTCTGGACGGTCGCAAAGAAATTCGGCTCTACGCGCGAGCTGATCGAATCGGCCAATCCCGGGCCGGTGAACCCGGGGGATCTGATCCTTATTCCGCACGGGAGATAAGGAACCCCCTTGTCATCCGGCAACGAAAGTGCTATAATTTCTTTAAACGTATTTTTGTTTGGGGGAATTACAGCATGTCCGGACATTCCAAGTGGCATAACATACAGAAAACCAAAGGCGCCCAGGACGCCAAGCGCGCACAGGCGTTCACCAAGATCGCCCGTGAAATGATCGTTGCCGTTAAGGAAGGCGGCAGCGGCGATCCGGCGAACAACTCCCGTCTCGCGGCGGTCATCGCCAAGGCGAAGGCGACCAATATGCCGAACGACAACATCAAGCGCACCATTGAAAAGGCGCTCGGCAGCGGCGCGACCGACAACTACGAAAGAGTTACCTACGAAGGCTACGGCCCCTCCGGCGTCGCCATCATTGTGGACGCCATGACCGATAACCGCAACCGCACCGCGTCCGATGTTCGCCATTACTTTGACAAGTACGGCGGAAACATGGGTGCTGCCGGCTGCGTTTCGTGGTCGTTCGATAAGAAGGGCGTCATCGTGATCGATAACGAGGACGAGGATCTTGACGAGGAAGCCGTTTTTGAATCGGCGCTGGAGGCCGGCGCGGACGATCTCGAAGCGGAAGAGGGCATCTTCACGGTCTATACCCAGCCGGACGATGTTGCCTCCGTCGCCGAGGCGCTCTCCGCCAAGTACCGTCTGCTCTCCGCACAGGTGGAAATGGTCCCGCAGAATTACATCACCCTCACCGACGAAGGCGATATCAAGAACATGTCCAAGATGCTCGAGATGTTCGACGATAACGAGGACGTCCAGAACGTCTGGCACAACTGGGAGAACGAAGAGTAATTCCCGCCGTATAACAAAACCCCGACTGTCTGCGGACAGTCGGGGTTTTGGCTTATGTGTGCCGTTTCAGGTATTCTACGATCTCCGGATACCGGTCCGACTGGATGTGGATTCCGTCGCCGGAGTTGAAGCTGTTGAGAAAATATCCGGCCTTGTCGCACATCATGCGGAAAAGATCAATGTATTCCGTGTCATATTCACGGGAGAGCGTTTTGACGAGTTGGGAATAAAACACCGTACTGTCAGGATTGTAAAGCTCATTCATTGGTGTGTAGCGCCCGACGGGAACGAGCGAGAGAAGATAGATCTTCGCGCCCGGCTGCGTTTCTTTTACAAGATCGAGGATCGTCCGCATGGGGTTCATGAACCGTTCCACACGGTCGTCACGCAGCGAACTGTCGTTGATGCCTAGCATTATGTAAACTTTTCCGTAGGACTTGGCGTGCAGCGCGTCGCTGAGCGTGCCGTATCGTCCATCGGGCAGCTCATAGAATTCGTAATCTACAACGGCCTGTGCCGTGTGGCCGACGACGGCGTAGTAATCCGGACCGGATAGGCCGGAGTATTTCTGCATGCCGACGATCTGCGAATGGCCGATGAAGCACACATCGTTAAACCAATCGTCCGATACCGGCTCGCTCTCCGCAACGGTGGAGACGGGGAGCGCGGTCAGGATATCCCGCTGGGAGCCGAGAAAGCGGAGGATGATCTCCTCGCCATCGGCGAGCGGCACGGCGTCGCGATAGTGGAAGTATCCGTCCGTATCCTCGATCATCACACCGGCGCGCTGGATGGTGAAGGCGGCGGTCTGCGCCTCCGGTGTCATCAGCCCGCCGTCGAGGAACGAGTACCAGGCATTGATCGCGGGGAGAGACACGCCGTAGGCGTTAGCGCAGCGGTAGAGCGTGATGAGAAATGCCTCGCGCGTGATCGGCATATCGGGGCTGAATGTACCGTTTCCGTCGTTCGGGATGATGTTTTTCTTCAGCGCCCACGCCGTTCCGGCGGCGTACCACTGGGAAGCGTCCACGTCCGAGGGGATCGTTTCCGCGTCCTCCGCGCTGCCGAAAATCTTATAGAGAATACCGGCGAGCATCGCGCGCGTCATGTCTCTGTCCATCCCGCCGCTTTCCGCGTCGCGGAAGAGCTCGCGATAGTCGGACATCGAGGCGGCCTCGCAGTATTCGGATACGCGCCGGTTGGGTTCTTCCTCGCCGTCGGCATGGGCCGGCAGACACAGCGCGGAAAGAAGAACGGCGGTCAGCAGCAGGGATAATACTCGCTTCATGGGTACACTCGCTTTCGTAATCTAAAAAATCAGAGAAGCTGCAGGCTCTCCAAACAGTTTTGCAGTTTTGCGGCGTTCCCCTCCGCCATCGGGCAGAGCGGCAGACGAAGCCGCCCGGAATCCCAGCCGAGCATCTGCATCGCGGTTTTTACCGGGATAGGATTGACCTCGTAAAAGAGTGCGTCGAAAAGTCCGGCGTACGCCTCGTGGATGGCGCGGGCGGTGAAAAAATCACCGCTGAGCGCTGCGGCGCAGAGCGTCGCCATGACCTGCGGCACGATGTTTGACGCCACGGAGATCACGCCCTTTGCTCCGAGCGCGAGCATGGGCAGCGTCTGGTCGTCATTTCCGCTCCAGATGTTCAGCGCATCGCCACAGAGATGCCTCGTTCGGGAGACAAGGGAAATGTCACCGGAGGCTTCCTTTACGCCGTTGATGCGCGGTATCTCCGCCAGACGCGCGTAGTGCTCCGGTGTACAGGATACGCCGGTCCGGCCGGGGACGTTGTAAACGATGAGCGGCAGCTCGGAATGCTCCGCGACGTAGGCAAAGTGCCGGACGATTCCTTCAGAACTCGTTTTGTTGTAGTAAGGCGTTGTAAGCAGAAGCGCGTCTGCCCCGAGCCGTTCGGCGCGCCGCGCGGCGTTTGCCGCAGCGAGCGTGTCGTTCCCACCGATCCCGGCGATGACTTTCATGCGGGAACGGGTGTAAACCGCGGTGAACTCGATAATGGAAGCGCGTTCCGCCTCCGAAAGCGTCGCGGCCTCGCCGGTCGTGCCGCACACGACAACGGCGGCGGTGCCGCCTTCGGCCTGCCGGTCGAGCGCTGCGGCAAGACGGTCGTAGTCTACGCCCCGGTCGGTGAATGGGGTAACAAGCGCGGTTGCGCTGCCGGTGAAAACAGGTTTTTTCATGTTCCGTCCTTTCTGCCGGTCCGTGCCGCACGGCGTGCGGCA
>ENA-UEYI01001337-UEYI01001337.1-human-gut-metagenome-genome-assembly--contig:-NODE-1337-length-21116-cov-3.806787_pt1 | contig 21116 bp, 20 predicted proteins | sample MGYA00242900_ERZ507916 | MGnify/ENA primary metagenome ERZ507916 (study PRJEB26167, sample SAMN06115521) | human gut metagenome | host: Homo sapiens | place: China:Chongqing | collected 2015-09-02...
TGCCACAATGGGCCTCCTGCGAGGGAATCGTATACCCTCCGCACATTTCCATGGAACAGTGCTCATCGCAGTTCACAGCCCAATACAAGTCAGAAATCGCACAAACACTGCTTGCGCCGGCCGCAACCGTGCGCGCCAGAGTGTCCGATTCTGGAGAATCGGACAACCAAACCACGAAAAGTGAGCCACAGTTGTCCGATTCCGCCGAATCGGTCATGCAAACGGCAAAAAGTGCGTTCCAGTTGTCCGATTCTCCAGAATCGGACACATTGGTGGCGAGAAGTTCGATGGTGGATCTGACGGGCGGATTCGGCGTGGACTTTTCGTATTTGGCGCGCGGATTCAGCCAGGCCACTTATGTGGAACGGCAGCGGCATCTGTGCGATCTGGCCGAACACAATATGGCCGCACTGGGACTCGACCAGGCGCGTATCGTGTGCGGCGACGGCGTGGAATACCTCAGGCAGATGGGTCCGGTGGACTTCATCTACCTTGATCCGGCCCGCCGCGACGAGCATGGATCGCGCACTTACGCGATCGAGGATTGCACGCCGAACGTACTCGAATTGCGTGACCTGTTGCTCGCCAAATCGCAGTACACGCTGGTCAAGCTTTCGCCGATGTTGGATTGGCGCAAGGCGGTCGCCGATTTCGACGGGGCCGTACGCGAAGTGCATATCGTGGCCACCGGCAACGAATGCAAGGAACTGTTGCTGGTATTGGGTCAGCAGGTGCATGAGGAACCATCCGCGCCGCGCGTGTTCTGCGTGAACGACAATCAGCGGATCGACTATGATTCCGCCGCATATACGCAGGGCCTGCGCATTGGCGGCAAACCGCTGCCGGAGGCGAAAAACTACTTGTATGAGCCGAATGCGTCGATTATGAAGGCCGGTTGCTTCGATCTGGTGGAGGAACGATTCGGTGTGACGCAGGTCGGTCCAAGCAGTCACCTTTTCGTGTCGGCAACGCCGGTTGCCGATTTTCCCGGCAGAGGATTCGCGATTGAAGCGATCGGCGGCATGAATAAAAAGGATATAAAACGACTGCTGAATGGCACGAAACAGGCCAATATCGCGGTACGTAACTTCCCGCTTACCGTACCGCAGCTACGCAAGAAATTGAAGCTTGCCGACGGTGGTCCGGTCTATCTGTTCGGCACTACCATGCAAGGCTGCGATCATGTGCTGCTGCGCACGTCGAAAATCTGAAAAACAAACCGGAACCGAAAAAAGAAACAGGCGAACCGGGATTGGCAAGGCAGTCGCGAAAGACCGCGTACGTTTGCGAAAGAGCGTGAAACCTACGAAGAAAACCTACGAAAAGATTGCGAGATAATCGTAAAAGGGCATGCGAAAAGGGCGTCTGACCGCACGTTGTACAGACGCCCTCAAATCGCAGGAAAGGCGAAACTACGCTTTAGCGCCACCACATGGTCATGATGAATCCGATCATGATGATCGCGAATGCGATGGCCAGATTCCACGCGCCGATGTTCGGAATCGGGTAGTCGGAAGTCAGGTAGTAGACGACCGCCCAGATCAGACCGATGATCATCAGCGCGCAGAACAGCGGCACGAACCAGCGTGGATTGGACTTGGTGCCCTTGATGGTTTCCTCCACGCGGCGGGTGTTCTCCGCCTGACGGTTCTTCATGCGCTGCATCTGCGGGCTCAGGGAGTCCTTATCGGCGGTAGCGTTCAGCACCGCTTCGACGCGATCCATCGGAATGTCGTGATCGTCATCGTCGTCGGAATCAGCGGATTCGTCAGAAGTGGAATCGACGGTGGTTTCCTCAGCGGCATCCTGAACGGTTTCGTTGCTCTCCTCAACGGCAGCGGTGTCGTCCGTGGACTGCAGATCGTTCTGATCGTCCGCGGTGGTTTCGTGCAGCTCTTCGTCAGCCATCAGCATAGTCTCCTTTAATAGGCTAAAAGTCATAATAGTGGGTAGACTCGAAAGCGGCGAACTGGCAGCGCAAAGCTGTTCATAATCAGGGCAAATGCTTAATGGGAATCAGGAAGGTCCGCATGGCGAAGCACACCGGCAAGCACACCGCGAAACGGTCGAAAGCGGCCGGAGTGGCGGCATTCCTTGTGCTCATGTTCTCCGGATTCCTGCTCGCCACGAACCTGCGCGTGAACCGTTCCGTCGTGGTGACCAACGACACCGCCGAACTCGTGGAACAACGCGTGAAAAAAGTCAACTCCCTGCAGACGGAAGTCGACGCGCTCAGCTCCCGCGTGAACGATCTGAGCAAAACCCTGAACAGCCAGGACGACGCCGACCAGCAAGACAGCGAAAGCGCCGGCAACGGCACCATGCTGCCCGCGGTGGAAGGCCCCGGACTCGTGGTGACGCTCGACGATTCGCCACTCTGGGAAAACATGGTCGATTCCAGCGGCTCCACCTCCAACATCAACGATTACGTGGTGCACCAGCAAGACGTCGAAGCCGTGGTGAACGCGCTTTGGGCGGGCGGCGCGGAATCCATGATGATCATGGACCAGCGTGTGCTGTTCAATTCCGCAGTGCGCTGTTCCGGCAACGTGCTGCTTTTGCAGGGCAAAAAGTATTCGCCGCCATTCACCATTTCCGCGATCGGCCCGGTCGAGACAATGAAAAAGGCGCTCGACAATTCGCAGGAAGTGACCATATACCGGCAGTACGTCAGCGCGTTCGGCTTGGGATGGCAGGTCGACGAAAAAGAAAAACTCCATTTCGACGCGACCGACGCATTGCAACAGCCGCTGCAATACGCGCAGGCGATGAACAACGAAACAGACGGATCGCAGCAAACGGACGAAACGCAGGAATCGCAAGAGGGGAAGTAACCGATGAAGCACGTGGCACCAAAACAGCGTCGCAAAAGCGTGGTCTGGACGATACTTGGCATCCTCGCCGAACTCATGCTGACCGCGGCGGCCGTCTGCGCGCTCTACATCGCATGGCAAATGTGGTGGACGGGCGTGCAGGCCGAACACAACCAAATCGAAACACGCCAATCCGTATCATGGTCCGACCCCGGCCAATCCGACAGCGTCACCATTGCGCAAGCGCAGGAAGGCGACCCGCCAACGCAACCGCAAAGCGCACAGGAAGGCGAGCTCATCGCCCAGGTCTACATTCCGCGATTCGGCAGCCAATGGCAGCGCAACCTCGTTGAAGGCACCTCTCTCACCGAACTCAACAAGCACGGACTCGGCCACTACAAGGATTCGCAAATGCCTGGCCAAGTCGGCAATTTCGCCTTCGCAGGGCACCGCAACGGCTACGGACAGCCACTCGGCGACGTCGACAAACTGCAGGAAGGCGACCCGATCATCGTGCGCACGCAGGATTACTGGTACGTCTACCACTACACCAGCTACAAAATCGTGCTGCCGACCGACATCGAAGTGGTCGCCGCCAACCCCGAAAACCCCGGCGCGACGCCAACCAAACGCATGCTGACCATGACCACATGCGAACCGAAATACTCCACGCCGACACACCGCTGGATCAGCTACGCGGAATTCTCATACTGGGCGAAGGTGTCCGACGGCATCCCCCAGGAGCTCGCCTCCACCGACTCCAACGGCAAAGTCAAATTCGTCAACAACGAAAAATCGTCGATCGTCGCATCCGTCAGCTCACTCAAACCGTGGATTCTCGGCGCGCTCGCCGCATATGCGATCATCTTCCTTTCCGCGCTGGTGGCATGGCGTTGGCCGTATCTCGCCGACGTGCGCGCAGGACGCCGCGAAAAACCGGAATTCAGCTTGTACGGCGGATTGATGCGATTGCAGCCGGGTGTGCTTCCGATTCGACTTGTGCTCATGGCGTTGCTGATTTTCGCGGCGGCCGCATCGTGCTTTGAATGGCTGTTCCCGTGGGCTGCGACGAATATTCCGGCATTGCAGGAAATGTCGAATTACACGGCCATATAAAGCTGTATTCAGGTGCCTTCCGGCGGTCTGCCGGAAGGCTTGCTGGCAGTTTTGCTGGCAGACGTGAAAGCGATTGCTGCGATTGCTGCGATCTGCGATTATCACGATTGCTGCGATTGCTGCGTGAGACGCGCGCCGCGTCACGACATGTTGCGCACGTACACTGCTATGCAAACGCAAATATTCGCGCAACGTAAGTATTCGAAGCATTCGAACGCCGACATTCCGACGTTGATAGGAGCATGATGACCGATTCCGCACGCATTTTGGTCGTGGACAACTACGATTCGTTCGTTTACACGATTGTCGGCTATTTGAAGACGTTGGGTGCCGCGGTGACGGTGGTGCGCAACGATGCGATCGATCCGGGCGAAGCCGATGTGATCGACGAATACGACGGCGTGCTTATTTCTCCCGGCCCGGGCGCTCCGGCCGATTCCGGTGCCAGCGAAGGCATGATTCGCCTGTGCGCGGAGCAGTCCAAGCCCATGTTCGGCGTGTGCCTCGGCATGCAGGCGCTGGCCGAAGTGTTCGGCGCGACCGTAAGCCACGCGCCGACCATCATGCACGGCAAAACCAGCTTGGTGGAGCATATCGACGATGAGATCTTCGAAGGCGTCGCCAATCCGATGACCGCCACTCGCTACCATTCGCTGGCCGTGGAGCCCGATTCCGTGCCGGAAGAGCTGGTGGTGACCGCGTGGACGCAGGTCGACCACATCGTGCAGGGCATCAAGCATTGCAGCAAGCCGATGTATGCGGTGCAGTTCCACCCCGAATCCGTGATGACGCAGGACGGCTACCGTCTGCTTGCGAACTGGCTGAAGGTGTGCGGCCAGGAGAACGCCGTGGAACGTTCCAAGGGATTGCAGCCCAAGGTCGCGGCCTAAGGTCGCAGCAAGAAGGCGTGGGAAGTGCGAATACGCATGGTACAAGCGATGGTACAAGCGTGGAAACGTAAGTCGCGCAATCTCAATCGCAAGAAAATGCAAAATCGTAAGAAAACACGAATCGCAAAAGAACATAAGACCGTAATGAGGAAGGCCCAGCTGGCATTTCAGCTGGGCCTTCCTTGTGAATGATGGCGGTTATCTCGACCGATCAGTTGCCTTCGGGAGTGTTGTTGCCTCCGTCGGTGTTGCCGCCATTGCCGCCGTTGTTGCCGTTGTTGCCGCCATTATTGGTGCTGGACGACTTCGTGGTCAACGTGATCGTGGCTCCGCTGTCGGACTGGGTGCCGGCGGTCGGTGACATGTCTGTGACCGTGCCATCCTCCGGGCCGGAAACCGTGACCTGGAAACCGTAGCTTTCCAACAGGCTCTTGGCGTTCGCATAGCCCATGCCGACCACGCTGGGCACGCTGATCTGCTGCTTGCCGGTAGACACCCAAATCGTGACCGCGGTACCGGCCTCGACCGTGCTTCCAACACCCGGCTCGACGCGGGTGACGGCGCCGGAAGCGATGGAATCGGAATATTCGCTTTCGATGGTGATCTGCGTCAGACCGGCCTGCTTCAGCTGCTCGATAACCGTGTCTTTCGGCTGTCCGATCAGATTGTCGGGAATCTTGGTCATGCCGGACGAAATGTACAGCGTGATGATCGTGCCCTTGGTCTGCTTTGAATGGGCGGCAGGATCCGTGCTTACCACCTTGTCTTTTTCGATGGAGGCATTGTCGACCGTGCGCACGTTACCCACCTTGAAGCCGGCGGCCTCAAGAATGGATTTCGCGTCATCCTGGCTCTTGTTCGACACATCCGGAACGGCGACCGACTGAGGGCCGGTGGAGAACCACACGGAAACCGTGGAGCCCTTGGCGACCTTCTTGCCGCCCGCCGGATTCTGCCTGGTGATGGTGCCCTTCGGCTCGCTTGAATCGGAATCCTCTCGGGCATCGAGCTTCAGACCCTTGGCCGCGAGCTGCTCTTCGACGCGCGCCTCGGAAATATTCGCCGTGGCGGTGAAATCAGGAACTTCCACCATGTCGGCGGTGGAGTCGCTCTTGTTCAGCATGAAGAACACACCCAGAATGACCAGCAGCGCCACCAGACCGCCCACCACGGAGCCGATGATGATCTGCTTCTTCTTACGCGCCTTAGCGGCCTCGGCACGCTGTTCCGCGCGGGTTTTTGTGGATACGCCGTTCTGTGGGTTCGGCACGGCCTCGAACTGGCCCGTAACGGGATTGAACGCCTGCGTCGCGGCGGTTTCACCGGCAGGAGTCATGGCCACGGTGTTCGCGTCCATTTCGGCCTGCTTGCGTGCCTTCATATTGGTCAGATCGGTCAACGGATTGAACGCGGCCGCCATCGGCACGCCGCCGTTCATGAACGTCAGCAAATCGTTCTTGAATTCGGAAGCCGTGGCGTAACGGTTCTGACGATCCTTCGCCATCGCCTTCGCGCAAATCGAATCCCACATCTTCGGCAAGCCGGGAACGACCGAACTTGGGGGAGTGGCGACCTCCGAAACATGCTGGTAGGCGATCGCAACCGCGGAATCGCCGGTAAACGGCGGCCTTCCGGTAAGCATTTCATACAGCACGCAACCTGCGGAATACAGGTCGGAACGCATGTCGACGCTTTCGCCGCGTGCCTGCTCGGGAGACAGGTATTGCGCGGTTCCGACCACACCCTGCGACTGCGTCATCGTGGCGGCGGAATCGTCGAGCGCGCGGGCGATGCCGAAGTCCATGACCTTGACCACGCCCTGCTCGGAAATCATGATGTTGCCGGGCTTGATGTCGCGGTGGATGATGCCCATGCGATGCGAATACTCAAGCGCGTTGAGCACGCCCATCATCACCTGTTCGGCGTCGCGCTGGCTCAGAGCGCCATTCACTTTGAGAATGTCGCGCAAGGTCTGGCCCTTGACATATTCCATCACCAGATACGGCAGATGTTCGGTCTGGCCGGTTTCCGTGGCGACGACCTCTTCGCCCGAATCGTAGATGTTCACGATATTCGGATTGTTCATCTGCGCCACGGAATGGGCTTCGCGACGGAAACGCTCAAGGAAGATCTTGTCGTTGGCGAAGTCGGCGCGCATGATCTTGACCGCGACGGTACGCCCAAGGCGCGTATCGAGCGCCACGTGCACTTCGGCCATGCCGCCACGGCCGACCAGTTGGCCGAGCTGGTAACGTCCACCAGCCAAAGAGGTAGGCATGTTGATGTTCATCCCTGTTCCTTCCCATCAGTGCTCAAGGAGATATGAGGTCTGCTGACCACGCGTCGCGGAAGTCTTCCGCCTGTAGGCACCACCATCGTGTCAGCCAATTGTGTCTGCTGGTCGAGCAGACGGCGTTCGATGCGGGACAACGTGCGCGACACCGTCAACGCGTCCTTCGGACGGTCAAGCGGGTCTTTGGACAGCATCGACATGACGAATTCACGCAGCTGCACGTCGACGGAGTCTGGCAGCGGCGGAACCGGATTGTTGACATGTGCTGCGGCGATGTCGACCGGCGTGGCACCCGTGAACGGACGATGCCCGCACAGGCCCTCGTAGGCGACGATGCCAAGCGAATAGATATCGGATTGAGGCGTGGCATGCTGGCCCTGCGCCTGCTCCGGGGAAATGTACTGTGCGGTGCCCACCACCATGCCGTCCTGCGTGATCTGCTCCTGATTGGTGGAGTAGGAGACGCCGAAATCGGTGATTTTCACCTCGCCGGAATCGGACACCATGATGTTCGCAGGCTTCACGTCGCGGTGGATCACGCCATGCGAATGCGCGACGAACAGGCCACGCGCGGTCTGGATGAGAATCGGCAGCAGACGGGTCGGTTCCATCGGGCCGTTCTGCTCGTGGAACAGGTCGGCCAGCGACTTGCTGGGCACGTACTCCATAACGAGGAAGCCGATGCCGTCATGTTCGTAATATTCGAACAACGCAGCGATATTCGGGTGTGCAAGATTGGCGGAATTATGCGCTTCCGCACGCAGGCGAAGCAGCTTGGCCTCCTGCGTGACGCCCAAGTCGCCGCGCAACGCCTTAATGGCCACGGGACGACCCAACTGGATATCATAGCCTTTCCATACTTCGCCCATGCCCCCCTGGGCCAGACGGGCATCCAACCTGTAGCGTCGGTGGATGAGCTGTCCTTCAATCAGTTTCACTCTGCCAGCGCCTCCTGCATCATCGCCTTCATAATCGGACCCGCCGCGAACGAGCCATACAAATCCACATTGTGCACCACCACGGCAACAGCGATCTTCGGATCGTCCGCCGGGGCGAAGCCGACCACCCAGCCGTCGATGGACGTATTGCCGTCACCGATCTGCGCGGTGCCGGTTTTCGCAGTCACCTGCATGCCGTCGATGGCCAGATTCGGGTTCTCCTTGGTGACCACCGCCTCCATCATCTGCGTGAGCTTGTTGGCGGTGCCCGAACTGAACGCGCGGCTCATCACCTGCGGCTTGGTCTGCGAAATAACAGACAGGTCGGAGGAACGCACGCGATCCACCAGCGTCGGCTGCATGACCTTGCCCCCGTTCGCCACGGCGGCCGCCACCAGCGCGTTCTGCAGCGGAGTCACCACGGTGTCTCCTTGGCCGATGGACGCCAAAGCGAGCTTGTCGTCGGTCGTGTCGGTCGGGAACTTCGACGCAACGCTCATCCACGGCGTGCCCGTGGAATCGGATCCGTCAACCGTGATCGGACTGTCGAAACCAAGCTTCTTGGCCATGGACGACACCTTGTCATCGCCCAAAGCCACGCCCAGCTGGGCGAACGCGGTGTTCGACGAATACGCCATCGCGTCTTCCAACGTGATCTTGCCGTCCGAACCGTCGGCCTGCGACACCGCGTTCGTCAACTGTGTGACCGTGCCCGGAAGCGTGTAGCTCGATCCGGCCGGAATCTCGGTGTCGGTCTGGTATTCGCCAGTTTCCAGCGCGGCCGCCGCCACCACCGTTTTGAACGTGGATCCCGGAGGATACAGCTGCGAGGTGGCACGGTTGAGCATCGGATTCGACTCGTCTTGCGAAAGCGTGGAATAATTGCCGTTCGCTTCGGACGTGTCGTGGCTCGCCAGCTGGTTCGGGTCGTAGCTTGGCGTGCTTGCCATGGCGAGAATACGACCGGTTTTCACTTCGATGGCCACGGCCGCGCCGTCATTGTTGGCAAGACCGTTGTAGGCGGCCTGCTGGATTTTCGGATCAATGGACGTTTCGATGGTCGCGCCCTTGTTTTCCTGGCCGGTGAACAGCGATTTGAACCGCTGCCACATCAGTTGGTCGGATTGGCCCGACAGCAGCGAGCTACGCGACGCTTCGATACCGTTCCAGCCGCGTTGGCTGATCGAGAAGAAGCCGGTGACCGGCGCGTACAGTTCGCCGGCGGTATAGGAACGCTGGTAGGAGAACGCGTCGTTCGACGGGTCGGATTTAGCGATGACGGAGCCGTCCGAAGCGAGGATCGCACCGCGCGGAGCGCCATATTCGTGGTAGAGGGCGCGGGTGTTGCGCGGGTCGTTGTTGAGTTGGTTCGCGCGAATCGCCGTGATGATGGTGGTGGACATGCCCAGGATGACGAACAGCGCCACCACGATGGTGAAGAGTTGGCGGAGTGACTTATTCATGCTTGGCTCCCCTCTGACATGCTGTCCGATACGTTCGGCGTGCCCGATGGGGGAGCGGGTGGTACGACTGGCGTGCCTGATGGGGGAGCGGGTGGTACGACTGGCGTGCCTGATGGGGGAGCGGGTGGTACGACTGGCGTGCCTGAAATCGGCGTCTCCGTGGAGATGATTTCAGTGGCTTGCGCGGAGGCCTGCGCGGAGGCCACGCTTCTGCGGGCGCGGCTCTGCTTGCGGGCGCGCAGCGCCTGCATCGCCTCATATTGGAACGTGTCGCTATCGATATCGGATTCGGGTTTGTTCGCCGAGTTGGAAATCACCACTAGGAGTGCTGCCAACATGTAATTCGCTATGAGTGAGGATCCGCCGGCGGCCATGTACGGAAGAGTCAAACCCGTAAGTGGGATGACTAACGTGATGCCTCCCACCACGGTGAACACCTGGAAGGCCATGGTGAACACGAGGCCCGATGCGAGAAGCTTGCCGAACCCATCCTTGATTTTCATCGCAGTGATCATCCCGGCGGCGATGATGAGCAGATAGAGCATCAGAATGGCCATCAGACCGGTGAGGCCCAGCTCTTCGCCAAGTGCCGCGTAGATGTAGTCGGAGTTGGCGATCGGAGTGAGCGACGGGTGACCTTGCCCAAGGCCGGTGCCCATCAAGCCGCCTGATGCCAGGCCGAAAATACCCGTGACGAGCTGGTAGGATCCGCCGTACTCCTTGTTGTACTGCGCCGAGTCGAACGGGTGCAGCCAGGCGTCGACGCGCGCGCCGACATGGCTGAAAATATTGGCCGCGGCGAACGCGCCCACGGCGAACGCGATGAAACCAATCACAATCCAACTGGTGCGCCCCGTGGCCACGTACAACATGGACACGAACATGGCGAAGAACATCAACGACGTGCCCAAATCATGCTGCACGACCAGCACGCCCATCGACACGATCCACACCACGATGATAGGCCCAAGATCCTTGATGCGCGGCAGCTGCAGGCCCAGTGGCCCGACATGCCGGTTTACCCGGCGGCGGGATGCGCCGGCAGGGTGAAGCTGGCGGCCGGCTGGCTCATCGATAAGGCCGGGCTGAAAGGCTACAAGCGCGGAAGAGTCGGCGTCCACGAACGGCAGGCGCTCGTGCTGGTGAATCTGGGCGGCGCGACGGGCGGCGAAGTGATTGACTTCGCCCACACGGTGCAGATGCGCGTTCACGAAAAATTCGGCATAGAAATAGACACCGAGGTCAATATATTTTAATCGTATGGCACTTTTAGAGGCTTTCCGCAAATACATCGCCGACAACGATCTGGCAACGCACGACGACCGCATTCTGCTGACCGTTTCGGGCGGCGTGGACTCGATGGTCATGCTGTCGCTCTTCACGCGCAGCGGCTACCGGGTCGGCGTGGCGCACTGCAATTTCCAGCTGCGGGGCGCGGAGAGCGACGAGGACGAGGTGCTGGTGGAGGAAGAGGCGCGGAAATACGGCGTCGAGTTCTACAACAAACGCTTCGAAACGGCGGCCGAGATGGAGCGCACGGGCGAGTCGATGGAGATGGCCGCCCGGCGGCTGCGCTACGCATGGTTCGACGCCCTGAGCCGCGAACACGGCTACACGGTGGTGGCGATCGCCCACCATGCCGACGACTCGATCGAGACGTTCTTCATCAACCTGCTGCGCGGCACGGGCCTGCGCGGGCTGACGGGCATTTCGACGCAGGTCGGCAAGGTCGTCCGGCCGCTGATGTTCGCTTCGCGCAAGGAGATTCTGGAGTATGCCGTCGCCAACCGCATCCCCTTCCGGGAGGATTCGTCGAACCGCTCGACCAAGTACCTGCGCAACAAGATACGGCTGGGCCTGATTCCCCGCATCCGGGAGATCAACCCCAAGTTCACGAGTCTCATGCGCCGCAACATCGCACGGCTGACCGACGCCCAACTCTTCATCAACCACGGCATCGAACGCATACGCGGCGAAGCGGTGACCACCGAGAACGGACTGGACACGATACACCTCGACCGCATCGACCCGGCGTTCCCGCAGGAGTTCGTCATCTACGAGCTGCTCAACTCGGCCTACGGATTCAAGGGCGACGTCATCGACTCGCTCTGCCATTCGCTCAGGCACGGCATGACGGGCCGCCGCTTCTACTCGCGCGAGCGGGTCGCCTACGTGGACCGCGGCACGATCGTCGTGGCCCCGATCGCCCCCGGCGACGCATGTCTGGTGACCGTCGAACGGGGCGTGCCGCGCAGTTACTGCGGCAATTCGGCGCTCTATTTCGAATACTGCGACATCGACGCGATCAAGAACTTCGGCGTGCCGGAGCACATCGCGCAGGTCGATGCCGACCTGCTGAAATTCCCGCTCACGCTGCGCCGCTGGCGCGAGGGCGACTGGTTCATTCCCTTCGGCATGGCGGGCCGCAAGAAGGTGAGCGACTTCCTGATCGACGCCAAGGTCTCGATGCCCGAAAAAGAGCGGCAGTTCGTACTGCTGTCGGGCGACGAGATCGTATGGCTCGTCGGCCGCCGCATCGACGACCGCTACCGCCTGACGCCCGACACGGAAAACGTGCTGCGCATCACCAAAGAGATTGTATAACACGACCGGGAGCGGCGATTCAGCCCCTTCCGCCGCGGGGATGGCGGAAACGCCCCGCCCCGCATCCGGCTCGGCCGGACCAATGACTGAGATATGGCCAAAAGCGCACTGAAATTCAAAGATTCCGTCGCCGCATACGAAAAGCTGGCGCAGGAGATCGCCGCACGGCGGTTCGCCCCCGTGTACCTGCTCATGGGCGAGGAGAGCTACTTTATCGACGCCATCGCCGAGCGGCTCGCGACGACGGTGCTCGGCGAAGCCGAACGGGCTTTCAACCAGATCACCGTCTACGGCAAGGACTCCGAGGCGGGGCAGGTCATCAACCTCTGCCGCCAGATGCCGATGATGGGTTCGTATCAGGTCGTCATCCTCAAGGAGGCGCAGCAGCTGCGCGGACTGGACAAACTCTCGCTCTACACGCAGAAACCCTCGCCCACGACGATCCTCGTGATCTGCCACAAGGAGAAGAACGCCGACAAACGCTCGGCATTCTACAAGGGCTGCGCCGCCAACGGAGCGGTACTCGAATCGGTGCGCCCGCGCGACTACGAAATCGCCTCGTGGCTCCAGCAGTTCATCGCAAAAAAGGGACTCGCCATCGACGCCAAGGCGCTCTCGATGCTCACCGACCACCTCGGAACCGACATTTCGAAAATCTCGAACGAGCTGGGCAAGCTGGTCGTATCGCTGCCCGAAGGGACCAAGCGCATCACCGACGCCGACATCGAGGCCAACATCGGCATCTCGAAGGATTTCAACAACTTCGAGCTATGCAAGGCCGTAGTGACCAGAGACATGGCGCGCGCGCTGATGATCGCCGAGCACTTCGCCCGCAACCCCAAGGACAACCCGCTGCTGGTCACCGTGCTGGCGCTGTTCGGCCAGTTCAAGGAGCTGTTCATCGTGAACTACCTGCGCTGGACGGCGCGCCACAAGGGCATGCCCTTTCCCTCCGATGCCGAGCTGATGCGCATCCTCAAGAAAAACAACGTCTACGTACTGGGCGAGATCAAGCAGAACGCCGCCAACTGGGACAACCGCAGGGTATTCAACATCCTCGGCCTGCTGCGCGAATACGACGCCAAGAGCAAGGGCATGAACGCCGGCGGAGCGTCGGACGGGGAGCTGCTGCGCGAACTGCTGCTCAAAATCTTCCTACTCTGATGCAAGAGGTCTACCTATACCAGACCGTTCACATCCTCGGCGGCAGGTCTCTCCACCTGACGGCGCATCTGGCCGTGCTCGACCGCTGGTCGCGCGAGCTTTTCGGCCGGCCGGCAGGCTTCCGCCAGCAGCCCCTCGCCCGGCAGATCGAAGCACTCGCGGCGCAGACGGCGCCTGCGGACTGCGACCTCTCGCAGTTCGTGCGGATCGTCGTTCCGGCATCGGGCGATCCCGCCTTCCGGCTCGAATCCGCAGGCATATCGCTCTACCGGGGATACGACCTGCGCAGTCTGATGCCCGACGCCGCGACGCTGCAATACGACATGCCGTTTCCCGAAGCTCCGACTTCGGCGCGCGAAGCCGCCGCCGGACTGGCCCGCCAGCAGGCCCGTCTGCACGGCGCATCGGTCGCCGTGCGCTGCGACGGCGACGGCATCGTCCGCACGGCCGACGACGCCCCGCTGTTCGCCGTGCGGGGCAAAACGGCGTTCGTCTCCCCGGCGGAAGCCTGCGTCGAACGGGAATTGGGCCTGCGGGCCGTCGAGGCGGCGGGACTCGAACTGGAAGAGCGCCCGGTAATGCGCGACGAGCTGCCGCGCTTCGACGAACTCTTCTACGTCGATCACCGGGGCGTCACCGCCCTCGCCCACTGCGACGGACATCCCTGCATGGCGATTCTCGCGGAACGGGTCGCCCAATCGCTCGGCGGGCTGTTTCCGAAAATGTAGAAACCGAACGGGTCCGGCCCGCGCTATCTTCGCCGGAAAACCCGTTTCACCATGAAAAAATACCTGTTTCTTTACGCCGTCGCCGTGACGGCTCTGCTGGTATGCGGCTACGGCCGCTACCGCCGCGAAAACCGCCGCCTGACCCAGAACCAACACGCCCTTGCGGCCGGCATCGAACGCTACCGCACGCGTCTGGGGCAAGAGGCGGCATCGGTGCAGGCCCTGCGTCTGCGCTGCGCCGAATTCGAAGAGCTGCGGGCCGCAGACGCCGCCGAAATCCGCCGGCTCGGAATCAAACTCCGCCGTCTGGAAGCCGCGGCCCGGACAGCCACGGCCACGAAGGTCGAGATACGGACCCCGGTGCGCGATACGGTCGTCGTGCGGCTGCGCGACACGCTCGTCGTCCGCGACACCCTGCGGCTGTTCCGCTGGCGCGACGCGTGGGTGCGTGTCGAAGGCGCCGTCACCGCCGACTCGGTCCTGTGCCGCGTGGAGAGCGCCGACACCCTGCGGCAGGTCGTACACCGCATTCCGCGGCGTTTTCTCTTCATCCGCTGGGGCACGAAAGCCCTGCGGCAGGAGATCGTCCCGTCGAATCCGCACACGCGGATCGTCTATTCGGAGTACGTAAAAATCGAACGGTAGGACAAAATATCGGGAAAAGATAACTCCCTATTCCCAAATATTATTACCTTTGTCCGATATGGAAAGGACTGCAATCTTCCCCGGATCGTTCGACCCGTTCACCCGCGGCCATGCCGCGCTGGTAGACGAAGCGCTCAATCTCTTCGACCGCGTGGTCATCGGCATCGGCAACAACACCGCGAAAACGGGGCTGCTGACCGCCGCCAACCGCAAGCGGCTGATCGACGACCTCTACGCCGGCAATCCGCGCGTCGAAGCCCATATCTACACGGGGCTTACGGGCGAGTTTGCCGAGAAGGCCGGCGCCTGCGCCATCATCCGCGGCGTGAGGAACACCACCGACTTCGAGTACGAGCGCACGATGGAGGCGACCAACCACCGCATCTACCCCGACATCACGACCGTAATGCTCTTCACCCCCTCGCCCGTGGCCGACATATCCTCGTCGACCGTGCGCGAGGTGCTTTCGTTCGGCCGTTCGGTGGAGGAGTTCATGCCCAAAGGAATCGACATAAACAAATACTTATAAACAGAATCGTTATGATGGAATTCACGGCCGAAATGATCGCCGGATTTTTAGGCGGCGACATCGTCGGCGACAAAGAGACGAAAGTACACACCGTATCTTCGATCGAGGAGGGCAAGGCGGGCTCGCTGACCTACCTCACCAACCCCAAATACGAAACGTTCCTCTACAGCACGGGCGCATCGATCGTGCTGGTAAACCGTTCGTTCGAACCTTCGCAGCAGGTCTCGGCCACGCTCATCAAGGTGGACGACGCCGCCGCCTGCGTGCTCAAACTGCTCGAAATGTACAACGCCGCCAAGCCCCGCCGCAGCGGCATCAGCAAGCTGGCTTCGGTCGCTGAAAAGGCCGAGGTGGGCGCCGACTGCTACATCGGGGATTTCACGGTGGTCGAAGCGGGCGTGAAAATCGGCAAAAACTGCCAGATCTATCCGCAGGTTTACCTCGGAGCGGGGGTTACGGTGGGCGAAGGCACGATCCTCTACCCCGGAGTCAAGGTATACGAAGGCTGCCGGATCGGCCGCAACTGCATCCTGCACGCGGGAGCCGTGGTCGGCGCCGACGGTTTCGGCTTCATGCCCAACGCCGCGGGCGGTTTCGACAAAATTCCGCAGCTGGGCAACGTGGTGATCGAAGACGACGTAGAGATCGGGGCCAACACCTGCATCGACCGCGCCAAGACCGATTCGACGGTGATCCGCCGGGGCGTCAAGCTCGACAACCTGATTCAGATCGGACACAACGTCCAGATCGGCGAAAACACCGTATCGTCGGCCCAGACCGGCATCGCCGGCACCTCGCGGGTGGGGCGCAACTGCTTCCTCGCCGGACAGGTCGGCATCGCCGACCACGTGAACGTCGGCGACTTCGTGAAGATCGGTTCGAAGAGCGGACTGGACAAGGACGTGCCCGACGGCGAAGTGCGCTTCGGCTACCCGGCGCTGCCCGGCATGCAGTACCACCGTTCGGCGGCGGTCTTCAAGCGGCTGCCCGAACTGGAAAAACTGGTGCACAATCTGGAAAAACAGCTGGCAGAACTCAAAAAATAAACCAATATTCTTGCACAATGAAAAAAGCATTTCTCTTCGCAGCTTCCGCAGCCGTGCTGTGCAGTTGCAGCACGCAGCCCAAATACGTCGTCGAAGGCGACATCGCCGGGCTCGAAGGCACCGTCTACCTGTTCCAGCAGGACAGCCTGATCGACTCGGCCGTCGTGAAATCGGGTAAGTTCCGCTTCAGCGGTCCCGCCGGAGCGCCCGCGATGCACGACCTGCTCGACTCGCGCGACGGACAGCCGCAGGCGTTCGCCATGCAGCTCATCCTCGAACCGGGTACGATCTCGATCAAGAGCGACGCCGACGATCCGCAGGTGCGCCACACCACCGGCACCCCGGCCAACGACGCCGCCGAAGCCTACACGGCCGCCAGCCGCGCGCTGATCACCGAATACCGCGACGCTGCGACCACCGACCAGCGGCGCGAAGCGATCGAAGAGGAGTTCGAGCAGCTGACCCGCACCTCGGTAGAGGCCAACCGCGACAACTTCTTCGGCGTCATGCTGATGCCCAACATGGCCTACGAGCTTTCGGGGCAGGAGATTCTCGACCAGATCGCCAAATTCTCGCCCGAAATGCAGCAGACCAAAGAGCTGACGGAGCTGAAAGCCACCGCCGAGCAGAAAAAGCGCACCGACGTGGGCCAGCCCTACATCAACATCCTGCAGAGCGACGCCGAGGGCCAGATCGTCACCCTGACTTCGGTGATCGAGAATTCGGCCAACAAATACACGCTCGTGGACTTCTGGGCTTCGTGGTGCGGTCCCTGCATGGGCGAAGTTCCCCACCTGAAAGAGACCTACGACAAGTTCCACAAGAAGGGCTTCGAAATCTACGGCGTGTCGTTCGACAACAACCGCGACAAGTGGCTCGCCGCCGTCAAGGACAACGGCATGAAGTGGATTCAGGTCAGCGACCTGAACGGTTTCGACAATCCCGCAGCGAAGGATTACGCCGTTCAGGGCATTCCCTCGAACTTCCTGATCGACGCTTCGGGCAACATCGTCGCCAAGAACCTGCGCGGCGAAGACCTCTACAAAAAGGTCGAGGAGCTGCTCGGCAAATAACCACCGCCGTACAACCTGCCCCTCCGAACTGCGACACGCCGTCCGGAGGGGCTTTTTCGAACGATATGACCCCAACGGAAAAATACCGCATCATGGGCATCGACCCCGGCACCAACTACATGGGTTACGGCGTGCTGGAGATCGACGGGCGCAGCGTGCGCTCGGTCGTCTTGGGCGACATCGACCTGCACAAGCTTTCGGATCCCTATGTCAAACTGCGCTATATCTTCGAACGGGTCGGGGCGCTGATCGACCAGTACGCCCCACGCGAAGTGGCGCTCGAATCGCCGTTCTTCGGCGAGAACGTGCAGTCGATGCTCAAACTGGGACGGGCACAGGGCGTGGCCATGGCAGCGGCGCTGAGCCGCGGCCTGCCCGTTTCGGAATACGCCCCGATGCGCATCAAGCAGAGCATCACGGGACGCGGATCGGCCGCCAAGGAGCAGGTCGCCGCCATTGTCTGCCGCATCCTCTCGCTGGAACAGCCGCCCAAGCGGCTCGACGCCACCGACGGCATGGCCGTGGCGCTCTGCCACCACTTCACGATCTCCAATCCGCTCAATGCCGCGATGGGCAACGAGCGCGTCAAAGGATTGGGCGGCGGCAAGAAGGCCGTATCGAAAGGCGGCTCCCAAAGCTGGGAGAAATTCCTCAGGGAGCACCCCGACCGGGAGATCAAGTAACCGCACCGCAAACCCTAATTTTCGACAGCAACCGAACGATATATGAAGAAAATCCTTCTCACGGCTTCGACGGCCGCCCTCCTCTGCGGATGCGGCGGTCCGAATTACTCCATCACGGGCAACGCAGGACTCGAACCGGGCGACTCGGTATTCCTGATCGGCAGCGGCCGTACGGAACTGGCCGCCGGCATCGTATGCGCCGACAGCACGATCCGGCTAAAGGGTCGTGTCGCCGAACCGGAGATCGCCCGGCTGGCCGATCAGGAACGCATCCCCGTCGGCACCGCCGTCATCTTCCTCGAACCGGGCGAGATACGTACGGTTCCGACGGACGACAGACGGGTTTACGCGGTATCCGGCACGCCGCTGAACGACAGAAAACGGGAGTTCGACGAGCGAATGGCCGACTTCGACCGCAAATTCCGAGAACTTCCCCTCGACGCACCGGCCGACTCGCTCTATGCGGATTACAACAAGCTGGTTCCGGAGAGCCTCGAAGCCAATCTGGACAACCTTTTCGGGGCATACCTCTTCTCCGTCTACGAATTCGACGGCAACGACATCGCCGCAGCCAAAACCCGTCTGAAGCAATTTCCGGCCGCCGTGCAGGCCCACCCCATCCTGCAGCGAATCGCCGAAAAAGTCGCAGCGACCGAAAACACCGAGATCGGCAAACCCTACATGGACCTCACGCTGCCCGATGCCGCAGGCGAACCGGTGGCGCTTTCGGGGATCGTCGGCAAAGGCCGCTGGGTACTGCTCGACTTCTGGGCGACGTGGTGCGGCCCCTGCTGCCGGGAAATCCCGCACCTGCGCGAGGCATACGCCGCCTGCAAAAGCAAGGGATTGGAAATTTACGGCGTCTCGCTCGACAACGACGCCGCCAAATGGAGAACGTTCGTGGCGGACAACGATATGCCATGGATCAATGTGCTGGGCGTGAACGCAGACAAGCGAAGCGATGCGGCCGCCATGTACGGCATTTCGTCGATTCCCGCGAATTTTCTGATCTCGCCGAAGGGGATTATCGTTGCCAGAGACCTGCGCGGCGAAAACATCAAGGCCCGGTTGGAGGAAGCAATGCGTTGATCGTCAGCGGACAAACCCCTGACAATCGGTCCGATGCGCCGGCATGCAATTTTTCAGGGCATCTTTTTTCACAAAATTACGCCCAATAATTTGCGAGTTTCGGATTTTCGCCCTATATTTGCACTCGCAATTCGGCACCGTAGCTTAATTGAATAGAGCATCTGACTACGGATCAGAAGGTTACAGGTTTGAGTCCTGTCGGTGTCACAAGGAAAGAGAGTCCAAAAGGCTCTCTTTCTTGCATTTAAAGAGCCGGTGAAAAATGCGGCGTACTTCTTCGAGTCTCGGTTTAGAGCGATTTCCGTATTGAAATCGGACATTTGTTTAAACCGAAGTGTAAACCGAAATCGGTCATCCCCGCTCCACCGCCCCCGTATGCATTCATGCACCCCAAGACAGGGGCCGTCTCATAAGACAGACAGGCGCAGGCATGCACTCTATACGAACCGACCGGATGATAGATTCAGCCGCAATCCGGAGCTGGAGGCGATTTCCGGTTTCATTTTTGCATAGCCACGGGAAACAAACGTATTTTTACTCCCCTTGATTTATTTTCCATTGGAAATTTGTTTTATTGGAAAATATATCATATCTTTGTATCGTCATCAAGATAAGAAAAGATAAAATACCATACGGACCATGAAGAAACTATTAGTGACAGCCGCCTGCATCCTGACGTTCGCAGCCGGGGCCGACGGCCAGACCGACAACAAGAATGACAACACAAAACAAACGAATACCATGAAAACGATCGCATTGACCAAAGCCGACTTTCTGACGAAAGTCGCCAATTACGAAACCAATCCCACCGAGTGGAAATACCTCGGCGACAAACCCGCCCTCGTCGATTTCTACGCTTCGTGGTGCGGCCCCTGCAAAGCCCTCGCACCCGTGCTGGAGGAACTTGCGGCGGAATACGGGGACAGCATCTACATCTACAAGATCAACACCGAAGAGGAGCAGGAACTGGCGGCCGCATTCGGCATCCGCTCGATTCCGACGCTGCTGTTCCTCCCCAAAGACGGCAAACCCCAGATGGCGCAGGGCGCCCTGCCCAAGGCTTCGCTGAAAGAGGCGATCGACAAGGTGCTCCTCAATAAATAAGCGGGCTATGGCGCTTACGATCGACGAACTCCGCTGTCCGCAGGACCACCGCTGTCCGCTGATTCCGGTCTGCCCCGTCGGAGCGATTTCACAACTGGGAGACGGGCTTCCGACAATCGACCCGCAGAAGTGTATCGAATGCGGAAAATGTATCAGGCACTGCGGCAGGCAGGCCGTTCACAAAAAGCCGGAGTATGGACAAACTGTGTAGAATACGCGACCTGCAGCGGGCCGTACACCAGTTCGAAGCGAATCTGGAGCGGCTGTACGGAATCTGCCTGAACGAAGGCATGACCCTGTGCAGTCTCTCGAAGGCCGGAAGGCTCTCCTGCGGAGAGTTGAGCGACCTGCTGGGGCTGACCCCTTCGAACATGTCGAAAGTACTCCGCTCGGTCGAAGAAAAGGAATTCGTAAGGCGGGAGCTGGGAACTGCAGACAAACGCCAGATGTATTTCTCGCTGACCGACCGAGGGCGGCAGCTGCTGGCATCGATCGACTGCGGAAAGATCGAAACGCCCAATCCCATTACCGCCCTGCTTCAAAAGTAACTGACGCATCAAACGACAACCCCGTCCGGAATCCGGACGGGGTTGCTTATTTTAATAAATCAGTTGATAAGAATACCAATCTGACAAACAGACTTTAAGAGGATTTTCAGAGGTCACGGTAACGATTTGGAGAATGTGCGAAATTCGCTATTTTGCGTAACATATATTTCTGCATTGTCATATATTTCTTATTTTCGTAAAAAAGACTGATAAGTATGGCGAAAATGAAGGATGATGATTTTGGTATAGAACTGCCGAGAAAGCGGTTGGTAGGATGTCTAGGATTGTTGGTAGGTGGATTTTTATTTTTTTGCATTATGTGTTTGATCGTATATTATTACAATCGGTCTACTCCGGTCGTGCAAGAAAATCCATGGATAAATAATGACT
>ENA-UEYI01001339-UEYI01001339.1-human-gut-metagenome-genome-assembly--contig:-NODE-1339-length-21085-cov-28.205065_pt1 | contig 21085 bp, 16 predicted proteins | sample MGYA00242900_ERZ507916 | MGnify/ENA primary metagenome ERZ507916 (study PRJEB26167, sample SAMN06115521) | human gut metagenome | host: Homo sapiens | place: China:Chongqing | collected 2015-09-02...
AATGTATAATCTACATGCGGAGCTCATTCTCCGCACAACCGAAATATCCGCTTGCCCGAAAAGGCAGTTTTTACCTGTCCGAACGGCAGAGCGGCAACGGAGTTTTATTCGGAGTTTTATTCAATATGGCACTGTTTGATTTTCTGAAAGACAAAAAAAGCGGAACAGCAGGCGCACAGCCTGCCGAGGCAAAACGCCAGCTTGTTGAACTGGCACTGGATTCCATCGTTCCGAACCCTGCTCAGCCGCGAAAAACCTTTGATGACGAAAGCATATCCGAGCTTGCACAATCCATTCGGCAGGTCGGATTGATTCAGCCCCTTGTCGTTCGCAAATGAGCTTATCGCCGGTGAACGCCGTCTGCGTGCGCTGCGGAGCCTTGGGTCGGAAAAAGCGCTCTGTATAGTTGACAACTCCGCGGTTGACGCCGATTCCGCATTGATGGCCGTTGTTGAAAACCTTCAGCGTGAGGATTTGAATTATTTTGAAGAGGCCGAATGCTATAAAGCCCTTTTGGACGAGCTGAAGCTCACACAGGAGGAGCTTGCCTCCCGTCTCGGCAAAAGCCAGAGTTTCATTGCAAATAAGCTCCGTATTCTCAAACTTTCCCCTGAAGTTCGCGAAGCTATCGGTCTTTACGGGCTGAGTGAACGCCACGCCCGCGCCGTGCTGCGCCTTTCGGACGATGCGGACAAGCTTGCAATAATCAAAAAAGCCGGCGAGGACGGCCTGAGCGTTAAGGACACCGAACGCCTTGTTGAAAAAAAGCTCAACTCACTGTTTGACAGCAAAAAGGACGGTGCAAAGCCCCGCCCCGTCATTATGCGAATTGTAAAGGACTACCGCATGTTCATGAACACGGTGAATTCCGCCTGTGAACACCTGCGCTCCGGCGGCATGAATGTTGACGTGTCCCAATCCGACAGGGCAGACGGCGTTGACATCACGATTCATGTAACCCAGAACCCGAACAACGAATAAGAATGACTGAAAGTTAATTCGGATTCGAGAATGCGGAACCTGCCCGAAATCCGTATCAAAGCTTATATGCGGAGTTCCCGAGTTTTTCGGCAGCATTGTTATAAACTTTCGCAATTGAATCCGGATTTTTCAGTCGAATTGTTCGTACTTTTGCCGAAGCTTGATTGATGTTTTTATAAATCAGTTTGAGTTATTGATTATTTAATCAATTTGAAACGTATCACAAAGAAATATATCACATTTGCACCCGCATGGAAACAGCGCAATTTTTCATGTTTCTTCTGCCGCCGACCGCCTGCGCTCTTTCCGAACGCCGGCTTAACAATCGGCGAAAAAAATAAAGCATCACTCGCTTTTCCGCCTCCGTTCCGCGTGCTATAATTGTTTCATCAAAAAAGCAAAGGAGAAAAAACAATGCTTAACCAGGAACAAATAGGAGCCTATATCGCTGCCCGCAGGAAGGCCGTCGGGCTGACGCAGGCGGAATTGGGCGAACGCTTGGGCATAACCGCACAATCCGTTTCAAATTGGGAACGCGGCGCAACTATGCCGGATACGGGACTTTTGCAGGACCTTGCTCTGATATTGGACACCTCTGCGGATGAGCTTCTCGGTGCAGGCTCATGCGGCTGGCGTTACCGCCGCCGTGTGACCGTTGAACGAATGAGCGAAGCCATCTCGTGCATTCAACGCCTCCGCGAACTTTTGGGCGCGGATCATTTCATGTATCGAACCATGATCGACGCGCTTGACAAAAAGATGAACAGCTCCATTGAGCTGATTTTTAAAGAGGAACGCTTTCGCGATGCATATGTTGCGGAAGCATTGTGTGAATGTGCCCGCAAAGGCGATTACGTCGATATTTCCGATGTTCGCCGCAACATAAAATCCGAGCGTGCGCGGAATTCCGCCGTTGAAGTTCTGCGTGAATTCGGGCTGAAATAATTTTTACCGCCCCGCTCCGACATAACGCTGCGGAAGACTCCCCGAGAATTTTCCGGGAGTCTTCCGCAATATGCATTTACACATTTACATTGGTATTCATCCGGTTTCATGCTGCACGAAGCCTGAACATGCCGTTTCGTTTTATTGCGCAACGGTGAACAATGCGTAAAAATATCCCTTGTTCGCCATCAAATCCGCAAAGCTGCCCGCCTCTTCAATCCTGCCGCCGCGAAGCACAAAGATTTTATCGTATCTGCGCAGGAGCGATTCTTCAAGAGTATGCGTAACAACAATTCGTGTGATTCCCTGCAAGTCGAGAATATCGCTTGAAACCCGGTGCGCCGTTTGCGCATCCAGTGCCGCCGTCACCTCATCCGCAAGCAGAACGGAGGATTTTTTGAGCAGACTCCGCGCAATGGAGATTCTTTGTTTCTCGCCGCCGGAAAGCCCGCTGCCGTTTTCCCCGCAAAGGTAGTCCTCCCCGCGTTCGCGAATCAGCGCACCAAGGTGCGCACGGGCAATCGCTTCATCCAGCTCCGTCTTCGGAAAATCACGGAACATCGAAACATTGTCCTTTATCGAGGCATTAAAAACAAAAACATTCTGCTGAATTGCCGCCATCGTTCCGTAGAGCGAATCCGTTGAAATATCCGACAGTTCGATTCCGTCCGCAAAGATATGCCCGCCGTAGTTTGTTTCCGCCGCCATGAGCAAGTTCAGCAGGGTAGATTTTCCGCTGCCGCTGCCGCCGACAAGCGCATATGCCCTGCCTGCCTCAAACTCGGCATTTATTCCGTGCAGCACCGGCTTCCCCGGGTCATATGCGAAAGAGACGTTTTCAAGCCGAATCCCGTGTTCAAGCCTGTTGAGCGTTTCACTCCCCTCGCGGGACGAGCTGCGTTCCAGCGCGGCCGCAAGTTTATCCACAAGCCCCAACGCCGCTTTGCGGCATGCAAGCAGTCCGGGAAGCTCCGCAATGGGCGAAATGATAAAATTCATAAGGTTAACAAACAGAACAACTGCACCGGGCGTCATGCTGCCGTCCTTCATCGAAAGGTACACGCCTGCAATGAACACTCCGAGCTGAGCAAAAATCCCCGTGACCGCGCCGATCATTCCGACGAGCGTTTTAATGCGCCGTCCCGTGAATTTTTCATGCTCAAGGGCTTTGTTGCTCTGCGCAAACAGGCGAAAGATCTCCCGCTCCGCTTTGAAGTTTTTAACAACGGTAAACCCTGCGAGGCAATCGCTGAGTGCGGCGGTGAATTCTCCGTTCCGTTCGGAAACCCTGCTTTCAACGGCTTGCAGTCTGTTGCCCGTCAAAAGGGATGCTATCAGCGGAAGCACCGTCAGCCCTGCCGCAATTGCCGTCATGAGCATTGAATACCTGCACATCAGCAGCAGCGCACCGATGAAAGTGACCGCCTTTGTTATCATTGCAAGCATCTGCGCAAGATAATTGGTTTCAATGCTTGCGGCATCGTTCGTCAATGCGGAAAGATAGCCTGCCGCGCTTTCATCACGAAAAGACGAAATGCTCTTTCCTATCAACTTTTTGAATGCAAAATCCTTGTACTGCCGCATTGCCCGTTCCAAAAAACGAGGCTGCGACGCATAGTTCAATAGGGAAAGCCCCGCACAAAGCAGAACAAAGCCCGCGCTTATCAAAAGCAAAGTGCGAAAGCTTAACGCCCCGGACTCTCCCGCTGCCGTGTCCATCAGCTGTTGAATTATCCACGAGAGAATCAGATTCAGCGAGCCGGCTGCCAAAGCCGCAAACACCGCAAGGCAAAAATTCGGAATATTTTTATAAAAGAACTGAGCCCGCAGCTGTTTCCCGAGCGGTTTTTTGCAAAATGCGCCCACGTTTTCTTTTGCTGCATTTGCTTTTTCGTTTTCGGCAGCACAATTCCCGCTGCTGTCATTCTTTGTTCGACCGTTTTTCATAATTCAAGTTCCAATGAGTAGTATTCCGGAGCAATGCCGGCCACATAAGTGACGATACTCGATGACGAACATGAACACAGGACTACTGTGTCCAAATGCCTGCCAATTTAACCATATCAACCTGCCAGATTCCTAAGATTGATTTTGCCAACTTCCGAATGGCATCCTAAAATAGGAAATAGCCTATCTTCTTTGTAGTGCGCAAAAAATACGCAGTCCATTGCGTAAAATGTAAGGTTATACATTTGCTAATAAATTTCAACCAGTTGCTTATTTGCAGACTCGCTTTTACGAACTCAAAAATCGCCAATCATATTGGAATCGAGAGTGAGAGGATTGCCTTTGAATATCCTCCCACTCTTTATTCGTCATTTGCCAAGTGACTTGAATACTTTTGCAATGCAACGCTTTTTCTGTTCCATATTTGGATGGACATAGAGATCCAAAGTCGTTGAGATATTGGAATGTCCAAGCAATACACTGACTGTCTTGTAGTCGCATCCGGCTTCTATGCAACGAGTGGCAAAGCTATGACGCAGCCCGTGATATTTTAGTTTTGGGACACCTAACTTTTCCATTAGTTTGGTGTAATAATTCCGGTAGGTACGCGGTTCTGTCGGGTATTCATCATTGGTTAGAATATAAAAATCTTCATTGACTACCTTTTTCAGAGGCTTCATCATTGCGAGCAATTCCTTTGTCATAGGAATCTCTCTACAAGAATTTTGGGTTTTGGGAGTATTGATAACCAACTCTGTATGTTTCTGTGTCCCATCAATGATATATATTCGCTCTATTGTACGGTTTACTGTAATAGTTCCGTCTATTGTGTTGATATCGCTCCACTTCAAGGCACAGACCTCCCCAATGCGAAGCCCAGTACATAGACTGATGTAAATACCGAGTCCGGCAAAAGAGAAATGGTTTTGAATATGGTTGAGCACCTTTTTGTGATTGGCAACCGACAAAACCTCCAATTCTTTGTTTGTCGAAATGGTCGGATATTTGATGTCCCATTCATAATAGTCCATCCATTCGTTTTTTACCCCGAACTTCATCACCATTTTGAGGACAATCAAAATGTCCTTTACAGATTTTACACTTAATCCACTCTCGATTTTTCGCAGGACATAGTCCTGCACAGTCTCTTCATGGAGCGAATCACACTCTCCAAAAGAGGGAAGGATGTGGTTCTCCAAGATTAGCACATAAGCAGCCATTGTAGACTGCTTCACAAATGGTCGCTTGCTCTCTTTCCATGCGACCGCAATTTCTCTAATTGTCATGTTGCTCATATTATTTCATTTAATGATAAATGTCTATAATTAGAGAAATATAATGAGCGATGTTCCCCATTTGAGATTCCCAGAGTTTAGTGGAGAGTGGGAAATGGCATCACTTCAAGATATAGCCGCTATAAATCCAAAATCAGACCAGCTTCAGAACACTTTTATTTATATAGATTTGGAAGCCGTCGAAAAAGGTGAGTTGAGAAAAATACAAGAAATAATGCGAGAAGAAGCACCAAGTAGAGCACAGCGCGTTATAAATAACAATGATATTCTGTTTCAATGTGTGCGTCCCTATCAGAAAAACAACTATATTCATAGAATTTTAAATACGAGTAATCAACAATGGGTTGCTTCTACTGGATATGCTCAAATTAGGACAACAGAATCACCAAACTATATTTATCATCTATTGAATACAGACGGATTCAATAGAAAAGTAATGGTTCGTTGCACAGGCTCAAGTTATCCTGCTATTAATAGTGAGGATTTAGCAACAATTCGTTTTTATTATACGCCTGACAAAAAAGAGCAATTTAAAATATCTCGATTATTAGATTTGATAGACGAGCGCATCGCTACCCAAAACAAAATCATTGAGAAATTGCAATCCTTAATTAAGGGAATTGCACAGAATATTGTACATCGCAACAAGCCTAATGTACGCATATCACAATGTTTGGAATGCAGTTCTTCAACATTGCAGGAAAGTGATGTTTTGGAATGTGGTGCATATCCTGTCTATGGTGCTAATGGTGTAGTCGGTTTCCTTGATAATTATAATACCTCAAATGAAGCCATATACATTATAAAAGATGGTTCTGGTGTTGGGGCAGTTTCCTATGTTGCGGGAAAATGTTCTGCAACTGGAACATTGAATATCTTACAAGCGAAAAAAGGCTTTTCACTCCGATATCTCTATTATTTACTGAATATTTTTAATTTTGAGCCATATAAGACAGGAATGGCAATACCTCACATATATTTCAAAGACTACGGAAAAGCTCAAATCTTTTGTCCGTCATATTCAGAGCAATTAAAATACGCCAAGTTTCTGGCCACAATAGATGATAAATTATTGACAGAACAAAATGTTCTAATAAATCTTAGTTTGCTGAAGCAATACTTGCTCCGTCAGATGTTTATATGAACATTTGACGAAGCAGATACTGCTTTTGAGTAGTATAGTAAATAGTAAGTTTTTTTCCGTTTCTATTTTCTCTGTTATACTGTTCAAAATTGCATAGATGTGTTTTTGATTATTCAACGAAGGCAGTTTTATACTTGCCTTCTCAAAATCTGCCTTGCAAAGGTTAAAACGTGTACTTCCTTGCGCAAACGGATATATAAATTTTCTAAAAGGAGTCGAAGAAACGTAGTAAGAAAAGTATGGAGGATAGGCCAATTCTTTATTATCGATGTGGAAGCCAAAACAAAAACTATTCAAAAACACTTCGTCTATTCCCAAATAAACAGAGCCAACTCCTACTTCTTCTGGCGTTTCAGAAGACAAAGTAAACAACACATCTCCACATTGAACGATATTTTGCTTTTCCCCATCGTTTATACGAACATATTGATATTCGTTCTCATTCACAACACTATTAGAATATACATTCAGATATGTTATGAATGGTTTGCCACTTCCAAAGTCTTCTGAGGATTTTCCAGACAATCCAGAATATGAATGTCCCAAAATCAGAAAAAGATGTTGTTATTGCATTACCATATTGCTTATATAAAGAATCATTTAGTCCCTTAATTAAGGATTGCAATTTCTCAATGATTTTGTTTTGGGTTGCAATGCGCTCGTCAAGCAATGACAAAAGCTTTGCTATTTTCTTTTGCTCATCAAGTTGAGGAATTCTCACTTTGATTTTCTCAATAGTATCCTTTGAAAGGCTCGGTACTCCAGACGCTTCATTATAACGAAGCCAATTTATGGTTTGAAATAGGCAATAAACAAATTTGGGGATTACCCTTTTGAATGAGTGAGTATAAAACAGAGTATCAACTGTCCAAAATTTGCCATTGTAGTAAAATGGTTTATTGATTGTCCCTTTTCGTCCTATAAACGTAGTTTCGCCTTCGTATAAACATTCGTTTACAGATGTCATATAGCCACCTGTTCCAAAAACAGGTATATCCCCTTTGCTTAGATGTTTATAATCTCTGCCATTTCCTATGCAAAGTATGTCGGCGATTCTATATGTGTCCCACCTCTCCGTAAACTCCGGAAATCTCAAATGGGGAACATTAAGGACTTTTTTATCTATTGCCATAGTTGTCATTCTTTTGTAGGATTCAAATCAAATGGAAGCAATGGAGTTTCATCATTACCCTCATTAAAACGATCAAAATCTGATATGTATGATTTATCTTGAATCAGTTTATATTTTTCGTATTCGCTATAAGCCTTATCTTTTGCTTCTTCTTGTGTCACTTTTCCTGCCGTATCGCACGGCTCGTAATCCATCGCTGCAAGATATTGTTGAAGGAACCTTTTCCAATCATCCATAGTTGAAACGATATGACGTGCAGCACGTGATTCTGCCATATCAAGAAAGGCAGTTGTGATAAGATTCAACTGGGACAATTCAGAATCTGACAGGTAATTTTTTGCAATGATGGTATCAGACTTTTGCACTCTTCCATCAGGAGCTTTCTTCCATGTGGTAAGTCCCATGTAAGGTTGCTCGGAATCAGCCCGTTGATAGATAATTTCCGCAGCCGTATGATGGGTAACGGCAAGGTGCATCATATTCTGTACCATCTTGAAGAACAACTTTGTATCTTCTGATTTCTGGTCGTAATCCGCACTGCATTCTGCATAAATGTCAGTTATCTTTTGGTAATATCTGCGCTCTGAGGTGCGTATTTCACGAATACGCTCAAGCAAATCGTCAAAATAGTCCTTTCCGAAATGTTTGCCCTGTTTCAGCCTCTCGTCATCAAGGGCATATCCTTTAATGATAAACTCTTTCAGCACTGAAGTTGCCCAAATACGGAATTGAGTAGCTTGATAGCTATTTACTCTATACCCCACCGCTACAATAGCATCGAGGTTGTAGAATAGCGGCATACGCTCCACTTCCCGGTCTCCTTCTGTTTGAACTATCCCAATTTTTCGGATAGTTGCCTCTTTGGTGAGCTCTCCGCTTTCATAAATCTGTCCAAGATGGTAGTTAATGGTGCGGACATCAACCCCAAACAAATCTGCCATTCTTTTCTGGGACATCCAGAATGTTTCGCTGTTGAAAATGACTTCTATACGTGCTTCCCCTTGGGCTGTTTTATACAATAATATATTAGCGCTTAGCGAATTATGCATGAGTTCTGTCATTGAGACAGATTGCGAGAAAAAGTCTCGTGCCTGTTGAACAAGCAACTTTTTGCCATCAGCATTTTCCGCAATAATCATACATGCCATACGAGAGAGACGGAATATGTTTACCTTGCGGAATGAACCGTTTCCTATCCTGACCATATCAACCGCTTGGTTGAAATGCTCGTCCACATTCATTCCTTTTTCTCCGGCTACTTTGATGGCTTTATCTATGACCCTTTGAAATTTCCAATAAGTAGAATAGCCCATTGCACCACAAAGGTCACGGGAACTCCAATATTCATTTCCGCTCTCGTCCTTTCGGAGTATATTCTCAAATGATGGAACCATCTGAGGTATATTGTCATTTTCTCCCATATTGCAATTACTCGTTAGCTTATTCTACAAGACCCAATTCTTTCAGATATACCTCAATCTCCTTATCCAACTCAGCACGCTTGGCTTCCAGTTCCTTTATTTCAGCCATTACAGCCTTGATGTCGATAGGTTCTTCCTCTTCAAAAGTATCAACGTAGCGTGGAATATTCAGATTGTAATCGTTCTCCTCTACCTCTTTCAAGGTAGCCAAATGACTGTACTTTTCTATTTCCTTGCGGTCACGGTAAGTTTCGACAATCTTTTGGATATGCTGCTCTCGGAGTTTGTTTTGAGTCTTAACTTTTTCAAACTCCTTGCTGGCATCAATGAACAGGATATTGTCGTCTTCTTTGCGGCACTTCTTGAACACAAGAATACAGGTCGGAATACTTGTACCATAAAAGATATTGGCTGGCAATCCGATAATGGCATCCACGTAGTTTTTCTTTTCTATGAGAAAACGACGGATAACACCTTCTGCATTACCACGGAACAACACACCATGCGGAGCGACACAAGCCATTGTACCGCCTTCGTTCAAGTGATAAATCATGTGCAGGATAAAGGCATAGTCGGCAGTCTTACGTGGTGCAAGCCGTCCTGCCTTGCTGAAACGGTCATCATTGTTGAATTTGTCGGCAGCACTCCATTCGGCGGAGAACGGAGGATTTGCAACCACTGCATCAAACTGAGTGTCACCAAACGCATCCCATTCAAGCGTATCACCATTTTCAATCTTGAAGTTACTGAATCTGATGCCATGCAGCAACATATTCATTCGGGCAAGGTTATAAGTTGTAGGATTCTTTTCCTGTCCGTAAATATCAACTGCATTTCCGATATTGGCAGCACGAAGAAGCAACGAACCACTACCGCAAGTAGGGTCATAGACATTGCGTAAACGCTGATGTCCGATAGAAACAATTTCTGCCAAAATACGGCTGACTTCCTGCGGAGTATAGAACTCTCCAGCCTTTTTTCCGGCTCCTGCGGCAAATTGCGAAATCATATATTCGTAAGCATCACCCAAAATATCAATTTCCTGCGACGCCTCTACACCGAAATCTATATCGTCCAATGCAAGAAGGACATTACTAACGAGCGTATTCTTGTCATCGGCTGTCTTACCCAATTTTGGTGAAGCCAAATCTATGTCTGAGAACAGTCCGCCAAAATCTTCTTCGCTATCTTGTCCCAAAGTGCTGTCCTCGATACGTTTCAGTGAACGCTCCAGCATAGGAAGAATGTTCTCTTTTCGTTTGACAGCCTCTATTACAGAAGAAAACAAGAACTTCGGTTCAATGAAATAGCCGATATTCTCCAAGCATTGGTTCTTGGCTTCCTCTTGTAGTTCCACCGCATCGGCATCTTTCATTTCCCATAACTTCTTAAAGGTTATTTCATCATCCACCAAAGCATTGTTGGCGTACTTTTCAATTTTCTCTGACAGGTATTTATAAAAAATGAACCCCAGTGTAAAATACATGAAGTCACTTGCCGACATATTGCCACGCAAACGATTTGCGACCTCCCAAAGCTGGTCACGGAGTTTCTGCTGTAATTCTTCGCTCATTATTTCTAACCTTTATTTACTGTAAAATAAATTCTTTAATTTGCTTAGTCAATAATGCTTTACGCTTTTTGATAAAATCAAGGAAATAGTCTAAACTATAGTCGTTCATTTCAGGTATATGATGACGTTCCTTAAAATTAGCATCTCGATCTTTTAGCCAGGAATCAAAAGGTTTAGCATTTTTAGATTTGTTTTCTGAGTCATCCAACAATTCTAAATTCAAAATTGAATTATAGCAGGCCTGGTACTTTTCTATAGTTGCATCATCATATCCTTTTGCACGAAGATTTTTTATTTTAAACTCATTTTGTGGATAAATATGATCTTCATTGTATTTCTTATCTTTCCAATCTCTCCCTGGATACAACAATGATAAAATCAAATAGCTATATTTAGTACCATAACTATAGTTCAGCATATTTTCTATCTCCATATCGTTGAATGTCATTTCTATTTTCAATTCTCTACAAAGTTCAACATAGGGGAAATAGTCTGTTGCTAATTTAACAACAGGTCTCATACTATTCAATTTATTATCAGTTGCACTACCTAGCACTCCTTTAAGCAGCATCATGATAATCCATTTTTGAATATTATTTTGATCCTCAACATCTTTCAAATTAGAGGAGGTAAGATAGCCTTTGTTTTTCCCTCTCAAATATTGAGCAACAGGAAGTAACACCAACCTTGCTACTAAATTTTTATCTGTAAAGCCATAACGACTAACCAATTTGATACTATTGGCAATGGCATCTTTTGTTTCATCCCAATGATCCTCTATACATTCTAGATTTTTCTTCGTGAATGAACTAAGTTTATACTGTATAGGAAGATTTTCAGTTAGATACATCGCCCCTTTCATCACAAAGTCTTTACCAAAATTATAACCAGTTCCTATCTTGTTAATTTCATCTGTAAATTCATTGATTTCTTCTCTTGCGTTCAAATTCCTCCATTTAGCAGTCGCTGTTGACAAAAGAATATCGCTATACTCTAGTTTTTGGCCACCAGTATTAGTACGAATAAATATCTCTAAAACCTTATCATAGTCATCTGATTTTTCCTCATAATAATTTATGTTTTGAGATACATTTACTACACTAAAAAGTTTACTTATCATCTTTCGAGCTTTTTTCTTAGCTTCTTCATCAAAAGCATTAAGCTGATTTTCTATAGAATCTTTAGCATCTTCTGCATCATCATAATTTAATATATCCCCAACACGATACCATAATTGAGGATAATCCGTTCTTTGCAGAGGTGTTTCATCCTCTTTAAATAAAAATTGATATGTCATCTCCTCTGGATTGTCATCTCCCTTATCCCAAAGAAGATTTAAATATAGTCTTGTTGTTCGCCACTTTCGATAGAAAAAACGATATGAACCACGTAAGGCTATATTTATAGATGTTATTCTCTGCTGTCCATCAAGAACCAAATATATATCTTGATTTACACCATCCAAGTTAGCCTCTTTATTATGCGGTTTTTCTTGATCAAAGTCTTTTATAAATTCATATGAAGTCCAATCTTTCTTCTTTTCTTCTCTAATCTTCCAAAAAAGGAAAGAACTGATAGGATAACCACACATAATAGAATCAAACAGTTTTTCTACTTGCGCTGGATTCCAAACGTATTCTCTCTGAATAGCAGGTAAAAAAGTATTCCTCCCTATTCTTTCGGAGATTAAATCCTTTATCGTAGTATTAAAATAAGCCATATGTTTATTCTTTATTCTTATTTATTGTTTGACGTAACAAGTTAAAAACATAATCTATTTCAGTTTCATTTTTCAAAGGAAAACGAACCTCATAAGCTCCATTTCCCCAGTGTCCAACTTCTGATACATCACGGGTAATACCTTCCGGGTCTTTGAGTGTTCCTTTCTTGGCGTTTAGAAATAGTCTTATGCCCTTGTTTTGCATAACTATATCACAAAATACCTTCCCTCCTATCTTGAAACCAATGGTTTTCTTTTTGGGATATATCGTAATATCTTCTCCAAAAGACAGCAAGAATTCTTTAATTTCAGCATATATATTCAGGAAGTCATCTTCAACGTTCTCCAAATGATCCTGTTCGCTATATACCTTTATCTCCTTACTTACAGTTGTTATTGTCTCGTTGTTTGAGACTGTTTTAATACTTTCTTTGCTTGAACGATTCACAATCTGTTCAAACGAAAGAGTATCATTTGTAAAGCGTTTAATTTCCCATAGTTCTATAGGTAAATCCTTGAAATTAATTGCTTCTTTTTGATATGTTGTAAAATTAGGCGATACAAACAACACTTTTGACTGAGACCAGTCCACATCATTTCGTTTGAGTATGCCAGACTTTGATTCGTTATACTCCAAGATGAATTCCGCCTTGTTATTTAGCATTAAAGACAAGTAAGCATAACCTTGGTCGATTACACTGAAATTCTTATCCCTTTTATATTCTATAATTACAAAAGACTTCTTCTCCGAATCAAATGCCAATGAATCTATACGGAAGGATCCAAGGGAAAATTCCGTTCTGATAAAATCAAGCCCAAGCAATGACTGGAGATTCTTTTCAACTATGTTTTGAATCTCTTTCTCCAACTTAAACGGCTTCTCCTTTATAAGCGTTAGTTGCTCATTATATATTTTATATATTGACATGTCTACTCCCAATTAAAAGTCCTTATTATATTGCGCAGCCTTTCCATTATTCTCGTCAAAGCCTTCCGGGTTTTGATAAGTCCGAGGTGCTTCTCTTTCAAGGCTTTCTGTATTATTTCCGGCTGCTCCTTTTGTAAATAGTCATACTCTTTGATGTAAAGATTAAGCACATCTGCTGAAATTTGTTCATCATCAGCCAAATCATTCACCGCCTTATTGCGTTCCGAAACAATATATTGGTTCAAACGTTCCTCCAACTCATTTGTTCCATCAGCCTTATGTCGTCCGTTCATAAAGTTCTCCTTGTCTTCATCCACATTCTTCCGGATAAAGCCGTCAATGAGTTTAGCCTTGCCTCGCATTCCTGCATCCTTAATCATAGTATCAAGAATATGCTGGCGTTTTGCGGAATAATCATCGCTATACGGGTCAAGTTCCGCAATGAGTTCAAGAATGTAAGCCACATTAATAATGTCGCTATGCAATAATTCAAGACAGAAATCAATATCTTCCAATCCTTGACTATTTCCATAAGGCACAGGATCTTCTGCGACAACAGACGGTGTTACAGGCGGATCGATAAACCCGACTGTAATATCAAGATATTTACTTTTATAATCGTTGAACTGTTGTTCAGTCATTCCAAGGTCATCCGCATCCTCATTGTAGTCCTCGTATATCTGTATTTCTGCATGTTTACGGATAATATCACGGAATGCAAGCACAAAATTCTTCTTGTCATTTTCGCTTTGCAGAAGGTCTATGCTGCTTGGTGTAGGATATTTTTGCAAGAAATCTACCGCCAGTCTTTGATATTCCTTTTTTACATCCTCAAACGGAGGACGGATTATATCTTCCGGATTATCTGAGTTGCTGAACAATTTGATAGACTTATCGACATTGCTTTTCAAATCACGGAAACACACAATCTTGCCGAATCGTTTCTTCTCGTTCAACACCCGGTTGGTACGGCTGAATGCTTGCAGCAGACCATGATATTCCATATTCTTATCTACATAAAGCGTGTTCAGCTTTTTGCTATCAAAGCCTGTAAGGAACATACCCACGACAAGACAAAGGTCAAGCGGTTTCATATCCGCTTTCTTCTTTTTCATACGCAGGTTGATGTCATCGTAGTATGCACGGAAATTTTCGGTAGTAAATGCTGTACCAAACATTTCATTATAATCGTCCATGATAGCTTGCAGCTCATCCGCTTCGCCTACACTCTCACTAACATATTGCCCTGTACCCATACCTGTCTGGTCATCATCCTGACTACTGTTTGCACCATAGGTAAATACTGCACCAATACGAATACTTGGCTTTAACGATTTGAATATCTTGCAATAGCGGATAAGCATCGGTACGGACTGCACGGCAAACAGCGCATCAAATTCTCCGTCGAATGTAGACTTGTTGAAATTATTGATAATGAATTTGGCAATTTCTTCCATACGACTTTGATTGTCGTTATCAACAATTTCGTTGCCATGATAATACTCCACAAGGAAACCAAGCACATTTTCATCGGCAATAGCATCCTTAATAAGATATTTATGAAGACAATTTCCGAATATTTCTTTAGTCGTATGACCGTCTACAGCATTCTCGGTAAAAATAGGTGTTCCCGTAAATCCGAATATTTGGGCATTGTCAAAGAACTTCATAATTTTCTTATGACTATCTCCAAAGTGGCTGCGATGGCACTCATCAAATATCATAACGATACGGGAATGACGAATATCCTCAATCTTGCTGCTGTACCATGTTTTGCTTACTGCGGCATTAAGTTTCTGAACGGTAGTGATGATAATCTTAGAATTGCTTTGCAGGCGTTTTACAAGTTCATCAGTATTATCAGTACTATCCACCGCACCCGGTTCAAATGCTTCATATTCCGATTGGGTCTGTGTATCGAGGTCATGGCGATCAACTACGAACATCACCTTGTCCACATCATCCAATTCCGATACAAGCTGTGCTGCCTTGAACGATGTCAATGTCTTTCCTGCACCTGTTGTATGCCAGATATAACCGTTGTCATTGGAGTTTTGCACCCTGTCCAAAATCTTTTCTACGGCATAGAACTGATATGGGCGAAGCACCATCAGGCATTTGTCACCCTCATGAAGCACAATGTATTTGCCGATGATTTTTCCAAGCGTGCATTTTTCCAAAAAGAATGCAGCAAACATATCCAATTCATTGAATGGATGATTTTGAACATCAGTCCAATTGAATGTAAACTTGTAGCCGCTATTTGGATTATTGGCAAAATAACGGGTATTGACACCATTTGAGATGACAAACAACTGAATATAGTCAAACAGTCCGTGGAATGATGTTTTGTGATAACGCTGTATTTGGTTGTATGCCTGTTTCAGTTCAACGCCACGACGTTTCAATTCAATCTGTACCAAAGGCAAGCCATTGATAAGGATTGTCACATCATAACGGCATTTCTTGCGTCCTTCCACAGTTATCTGATTTGAAACCTGAAACTCGTTTTGACACCACTGCTGTCTATTGAGAAATTCCACCCAAATCCTCTGTCCGTTTGTGGTATCAAGCGGATAGAGGTCACGAAGCTTCTTCGCCTTTTCAAAGCGGGTGCCACCTTCAAGGTAGATTAGAATTTTCTCAAACTCCTCTGCTGTAAACTCAGTACGCCCATGTTCCTCCAATCTTTTGCGGTTGTGAATTTCCAACTGCCGCTTGAAATTAGCACAAAGATTATCCTCTTCTGCAATATGGACATATTCATAGTCCATTTGCTTAAGAGTGGCTATCAGTCCGGCTTCCAACGCCGCTTCGCTTTGTATTGACATATCCTTGCCTTATTATGAGTGGTTACTTTACTTTTATATTACTGTTCAGTATCTTTACATCCAATGCTTTTTCAATCTTGCACAGAGTTTCCAATGACAGATTCTCACGTCCTTTCAGTACTTTAGAGATGTATTGCTGAGAACAATTCATCTTCATAGCCAACGCCTTTTGAGTCATACCGAGCTGCTCCATTCGATTCGACATAATTGTTGCAATAGTCTGTGAATGCAACATCCACGCATCTACATCATCTGCGATAATATTTTCAGACTGTTCTAAAGACGTATCAATTTGTACTTCCATCACTGTATAATATCAGAATACCTTTGTCTTATCGCAGACAAAGGTACTATAAATAATCGAGAATCCACAACTTTCAGGTTGTTAGTTGGCTAAAACACAGATTTTTCACCCATACATAAAATCAATATAATACATTCACCACTTGATACAATTATTACAAAATAGTTAATATCTGTCGGATAAGTGAACAATGACAAAACATCTATATAGCTACATCCCCTCGTTTCTCTGCTTCTTTTATTGCTACAATATGATCGAATAAGGTGCTAAACTTCTCATAAAACTTTTCATCAATTTTCCCTTTTTTACAATCTTCCTCCAATTTACCTTTGAGACCATCTTTACTCTTTATTGTATCAAGAGAGGTAAATGACAAAATATATTTGCGAAATAATTGACATGTAAAATAGTCTTCAATATTAAAGTTCTCGATATTTTTTCTACGCGCATATGGAGGATAAAATGAGAACCACGTACGCTGATTCTTGCGAGCCTTACCAAAATTCTTAATATCCCATTTTATTTTTTTACCTAACGTACATGGTATAACTTGGTTCATACTTTTTACGCCTGCATCATCTCCATCAAATAAGGCAACAACTGTTTGTCCATCTTTTGGAGTAAATTTTTGTGCAAATGCTTTCACATTGGATGCTCCTCCACAAGGAATAAATTCAAATGACAAGCTTGTATATCTCCCATTTTTTTTGAAATACTTGAGTGCCGCAGATATAAATGTTTCATCGGTTGGACCTTCTACTATTAATATATCATCATGAGATGCAAGGAAAAGATTCTGTTTTTGAGAAGTCCAAATACCACTAGTTAATCTTTCAACTAGGTTAACAATGTCTTTATCAATAACCTTCGCCTTACCATTTTCATCCTTATCAAGCATAACGATTGCGCCTTTAGTTTTCTCTTCAAAAGAAGCGGTCAAGGTTGGCGAGTGTGATGTTATTATATTGCTACGATGGCTCATATGATCAAACATTTCTCTCAGTTCACTCTTCCTTGATATATGTATATGACTGTCAGGTTCATCCATTAATACCAATGTTTGTTCATCTGATATAGCCTCTAAGATGAATAGTATAACCATCATCTTCTTTTCTCCCTCACTTAAAAATGCAGACTCAATTCCGCCGTTAAATGAGATATTCAAAGTATCTATAACTTGGCTAGCGCCCATATACTTATTAAATAGCAGACGAGCGTCATCATCATTAGGATTGAATTTGGAAATATCATTAGATGATATGCTCGGGCTATCTCCAAATAAAGCACGAAGTTGACGGATGAATAATGTTATTTGATTCTCCCTTCTCCATTTACTTAGCTTTGCTGTATTGAAATTCAAATCAATGGAATCCAAATTACCTGAAGCTATTCCCAATTTTTCTTGAAGGAACTTATCAAATGCAATATTAACATCTCGTGTTGCAAGCATACATAATAATATGTATTTCCACATAGTTCTATCAATGTATATCATAGATAAAACATTGGGAGCTTCAGCTGTACGCACACTTTCTAAATACTCTTCATTCGCTTTTTTATAGTAGTTATCCCACATTCGAGTATCTTCACCGCTGTAGTTACATACTATTCGATTGGGATAAATCATATCCACATCAGTTACTACAACATCATCTTTTTGGTACTCGGTAGTAGATGTAGCTTTATCATGCTTTACCCGATATGTAATATCGTTGATTTCGTAACGTAACACAAAGCTGAACATGAAATCAGTTGAATGGCTTAATAATGTTGAAAAAACACTACTTAATGCTTCTAATATATTCGTTTTACCAGTGCCATTGTTGCCTATAATCACATATGTATCATTGGTCGAATCAAAACGTAAATTTAAGCCTTCAAGGTTTCTAAACCCAGAAATAATTTTCAGTGCTAGTAGCTTCATATTATGAGAAAATCTTGTTATTGAAGTATTCTATATTTTTTTGCATCTGTTCTTCCAAGGATTTTTGAGTTTCTCTAATCTCTAAAATCTTTGCTAAGAGGTTACGTTGCTCATCAATTGACGGTAAAGCTATTAACGTGTTTTCAAATACTTTCTGAGACAATCTTCTTCTTCCTGTAGTTCCACTACTTGAAATAGAGAACTGATTCAAAATAGCATCATTAGTTAATACTAACTCTAAATATTCAGGAAGTATTTGTGTCGTATCAATATCATATACCAAAAAATCCGGAGTAACAATAGCCCCTTCGAGAGATGAGTCCACAATACCAAAAGCCGCACTTTTGCCATCTATCTTTGAAATAATAAATTGGCCACCTTTTACTCTAGTTTGACGTTTGGTACCAATTAGAGCACCTATAACGGAATCACGTTCCTGAATGCCTTTATTGAACAGTTTTACTGTTAATCGAGTGTATTCAATATTAGGTTCAACGCAAATAACATCTTTACTTAATGACACGACATTTCCAATCCTTACTTTCTTATATAAAGGATTATAGTTAACACTAGTTGTGTCAAAAATAGACTTAACACTCCAGCTAGATAAATCTGAACGATTTACTATTTTTGTATATATCATATTTGACTGAACTTCTCCACTTAGCCAAGAAGCAACTTCTTTAGCCGCTATCGGCAATTCTTCGTTGTTTGAAGGTAATCCTGTAGAAGAAATTCCGGCATCATTTACTTTGGTAACAGATAACAAATAGTCCTTTTCTGGTATCTCGCCATCCATGAACTTCTCAATAAAGACAAGACTTGGTTTTATATTTGCACCAGATGACAAAAACACATCGGCTGGGATTGATGTAATGTTGAGTATTTTAACACGTGATTCTATAAACTTACGAACACGGTCTAATGCAGGATTATCCAACACTCCTTCAGGTAACACAACACCTGCGCGTTTCCCCGGCTTTAGCAAATTTATACAACGTTCAATGAATAAGATTTCTGTGCTATTGTTGTTAATTTGATATAGTTCTAATATACGCTTTCCGATTTTCTTGTCTTTTCCTATTTCTTGTGCATACTCTTTAATAGGAGTGTATACTTTACTAATGTATTCACTACCAAACAACTCCTCATATAAAGCTCTTTCCCTATCAGTAGGGATGTCAGAACTGGTAATACGCATGTCTTTTTCTACATGAGCTCCGAAGGGTGGATTTATAAGAATCACGTCAAAGTTATTGTCATAAACACCTCCAACATTAATGAGACCATCGTGTAGATAAACTCCCACATGCCCATCACCATGCATAATCATATTCATTTTTGAAGTACGAGCCATACGTACATTGGCATCCACTCCAAAGAAATAGTCATGACAAAGTTTGTGATAACGACTGCCTTCTTTTGTCTTATCGCACTCACTTAGCAAAGTGTTAATTTTATATTGTTTTTCAGTATCGGAAAGATTCAGATTGTCCATCAACAGAGTAATCTGTTTATGGATGTCTTGATCTATCTGATTCTGTACATGTTCAAATGCTTTTATAAGGAATCCGCCACTTCCACAGCATGGGTCACACACTTTATCACCCTCCTTTACATTCAGTACTTCAACCATATAATTTACTATGGTTCTAGGAGTGAAAAACTGTCCTAATTCTCCTCGGAATGTTTTACCTAAGAATAGTTCAAATGCAATACCCTTAATGTCGTCAGAAGTATCATATAATTCAACACTGCTTAATTCCTCTAAAATGAGCAAGAAGCTTTCTCTGCGAATTCTTATTTTATCTTCTGAATCAAAAAGACCGTCTGTCGAGTAAGTTCTCTTAACTTCATTAAATAGATGCTGAATATAGTCTACCTCGCCATTATATGATAGTTCATCTTTTATGAATTTATCCTTGCTATAAACGAGTTCATCTTTTGCATCACGTTCATAAAGCATTTTTATGAATAAGATTTTGCTTATCTCATCAAATGCAGCTTCTGGTGAGAACTTATCAACATTGCGTATAATGTTATGACAACGAGTTAAGGTCTTCAAAAATTTATCTTTTGAATAACCTCGTACTTTATTTACAAATAAAGTTAGATTCTGGTCTGAAACAATATCTTGTGCTGTCGGGAAATCGCTAATACGCTCTATTTTTAGTGGTCTAGCATTTCGGTCAATATAAAAGACTTTTGTTTCTTTAAGATTATGAGCAACATAAAACGCCATATCATTTAGAACCGCTTGTTTATATTGCTCGAAATAATCTTCTGCTTTAATTTTTATATGCTCAGCTTTACATGCAACAAGAACATAAATATCAGGAGCAAGTCCAGATTTTTTATCATCTGGGCTACGCCATATTGCAATATCCGCAACCGATGTTGGAGACACCTTTACACCAAATTCCATCTGCTCTGGCAGATACCCATAAGAATCCACCAAACGTTGAAAAAAAGTTTCTGCCAACTCTTTCTTGCTATGATTAATATCTGTTATCATTAAATACAATAATCGTTATATTTTCAGAGCGTTAACTTTACAGTACAACGCACCCAATTAACTGCAAAATTACGAAAACTTTGCGGCATATGCAACTTGAAAAGTTTATTTCTTTATCCACTCTCCATATGACTATTTATCGATGCAACATTTGTCAACAAGAATAAGGCAAATAAGATGGCACATTATGAATCAATATACCTACACAACACTATTAACCTATAAAGCACTGAAAGATAAGAATATATTTTGCAGCAAAAGAATTTAATGTAAAATGATGTGTGATTGGGATTTATTTACTAATTTTGCACCGCTTTTGAGACAATATAAACATTAACGATGCAAAGAAACGTGAATTTAACATTAAATTGTATAATTAATCCACAGTTCTTGTTGTAAGAAATTGTAAAACAATTAGATAAACC
>ENA-UEYI01001372-UEYI01001372.1-human-gut-metagenome-genome-assembly--contig:-NODE-1372-length-20683-cov-3.271426_pt1 | contig 20683 bp, 22 predicted proteins | sample MGYA00242900_ERZ507916 | MGnify/ENA primary metagenome ERZ507916 (study PRJEB26167, sample SAMN06115521) | human gut metagenome | host: Homo sapiens | place: China:Chongqing | collected 2015-09-02...
CGTTGAGCAGCTTTGTGAACTGCCCCTGCGCAATGAGCACGATCTGGGAAAACTGGTTGTAGTCCAGCCCGATGATCTCCTGCACGGCGGCGGTCACGTCCTTTGCCTTGGTCACCGGCGGGCGGGTGTCCGGGTAGGTCAGGGTGGCATCCGCTTTTTCGGTGGTCATGCCCTCGCCCCGGGCCTTGGGACGCTGATACTCCGGGTTGCGGCGTACCGTGTAGCGCACGCCGTGCACCTTAAATTACAGTTCCACAAAGGTGCGGGGCTTGTCGTCTGCGGACTTGCAGCGCAGCATGGAGCCTTCCCGGATGCCGCTGCTGGAATGATCGTACAGCGCATAGGTGATAGCGTCAAAAAGGGTGGTCTTGCCCGCGCCGGTGTCGCCGGTAATGAGGTACAGCCCGCCTTTGCCCAGCTTTTCAAGGTCAAGGCGAGTCTGGGCGGCATAGGGGCCAAAGGCCGAAAGGGTCAGTCGCAGCGGTCTCATACAGTGTCGCCCTCCTTCCAGATCTCCTCAATCAGTTCTTGGCAGAACGCCGTCTGCTCGGCGGTCAGGGGCTGGTTATTTTGCAGCTGGTAAAAGGCAGTCAGATGCTCCAGCGGGGAGATGCTCTCGGTGCGCTCCGGGGCGCAGATCTCCTGCTGCTGGCGGGTGCGCTGGTTGTCGTAGTCCAGCTGCATCAGGTTGGGGTAGATGACCCGCAGCCGCGCCAGCGCGTCCGCGCCGGAGATGGACTCCTGCTCCGAGACGCGCGTGATGGCCTCGCTGCCGGTATAGAACGTCCCCTCCACGCGCTGCAGCTGCCCGTCCGCATAGCTGAGCGTCAGCCCGCTGCCGAAGACCGGCACGCCGAGCAGCGTCTGCTCCGCCTCGAGCGTGACGCCAGCCTCCGTCTGCCGGCGGCTGAGCTGCTGGAACTGAAAGCCCATGCTGTGCAGCAGCTTCGCCGCCGATTTTTCGTAGTTCCGGACGTGCGCGCCGCCGGTCAGCACGGCGGAAAAGCCGCCCGTGCGCGTGAGCGTCAGCGTGCCGAGCTCCGAGGTATATTCGCTTTCAAAGCGGTCGCCGCCGTCCGGCTGCGCCGCCTTCTGGCCGAGCAGGGCCTGCGCGGCCGTCTGCGCGCCGCTCTCGGAAAGCTCGACGCTGTAGAGCGTCGGGCTGCGCGGCAGCTCGTCGAGCTCGATGCGCAGCCCGTAGCTCTCGTAGAGCGTCTTGAGCTCCGCGAGCATCCGGCGCTGCTCGTGCGTCTGCGAGAGCCGGTTTGGGACGGCCACGGCGAGCAGGCAGGCCGCGCAGATGCTCAGGATCAGAATGATCAGGTTTTTCATGCGCGAAACGCTCATATCCGTGGCCTCCTCAGTTTGTTTGCCAGCCGACGGCCAGCTCGCCGCCCGCGTTTTCCGCATACAGCAGCCGGAGCGTCCCGCCCCGCGGCAGACAGGCCGCGGCCTGCGCGGCCGGCAGCAGCGCCGCCGGCTGCAGGTCGAGCGTGAAGCGGCGGTAAAGGACGCTGGCCCGCGTGATCTGCGTGCCGTCGAAGCGGATCTCGATGCCGCTGCCGGCCGCCGCCTCGATGCCGGAAAGATAATAGCCGAAGGTGCACACGGCCTGCGTGCCGTCCGCGGTATAGGACTGCAGGTAGACGCGCGCGTCGCCGTAGTCGTCGCCGGTCAGGCTGCTGAGCAGGCTCCGCGCCGCCTCGATGCGGTCGCGCTCGTCCAGAGATGCGCTCTGGAACCGGGGATCGGCCTGCAGGACCTGCAGCAGGATCTGCCCCTGCGCGCTCACGCGCAGGGAGAGGTTCGTCTCGGTGAACGAGGTCGTGCCGTCGTTATCCACAAAGCGGGCGTCGCCATAGGGGTTGATGCCGATCTGCGCGGCGAGCGCGGAGATGAAGCGCGCGTCGCAGGGGTTCGCGCTCTGGCCGGTGCTGACCTGCGCGCTCTGCGCGCTGATGAGCGAGAGGCCGTCCAGCGCGGCATAGGGCTCCTGCCCCGCCTCAAAGGCGAAGAAGCTGCCGTCCGGCACCGCCGTCTCCAGCTGGGCGGTCAGGCTCTGCGCCGGAAGGGCGGTCTTCGCCGCGGAGAACTGCTCGCCCGCCAGATACAGCGTGACGCCGTCCTCCTCCTGCGCGAGCACGTACCACTGTGCTTGCCCGCCCTCGGGCGCGCGCACGTTCAGCCACGCCCCGAGCACCGACGGCGAGATCGCGCCGGGGAAGCAAAAGGCCGCGCCGGTGCCGCGCAGGGCGGCATAGAACGCCGTTCTGGTGCAGGCCTGCGGCGTCTCGGCGCTCTCGAGCGCCTGCGCGAGCAGACTGCCGTACTGGCCGTAAAGCTCGTCGAGCGCGGCGAAGTCATACTGCGCGCTCTGCCGCCCGGCCTCAGTCGAAAGGGTGATGATGAGCGGCTGCGCCGCGCCGACGATCGTGCTGCCGGTCGCGGGCGCGGTATAGGTGAGCTCCGCCTCATTGAGGCCGAACAGGCCCGCGAACGGGCGCAGCGCGCCCGCCAGCCACTTGGTCTGCGTGAGCGTCTTGCTCGGCAGGCACATGATGGCCAGCGTCAGGTTGACCAGCACCAGCGCCGCGATGAGCAGATCCTTGCCGATCTCCAGGAGCCTTCTGCCGGGCTCCCGGGTCTTCCGGTTTGCCCCGCGCGTCATGCCTGTGCCTCCGCTGCCGGCATGGTGATGAGCACCGAAGTGCCCTTGCCGTACTCGGACGAGATCTCGATCCGGCCCTTATGCTGGTTCAGGATCTCCTGCGCGATGGACAGGCCGAGGCCCGTGCCGCCCGACTCGCGCGAACGGGCCTTGTCCACGCGGTAGAAGCGGTCAAACAGGCGCGGCAGGTCCTTTTCGGGGATGCCGATGCCGTTGTCCGTGACGCGGACGAAGACGTTCGGGCCGCTCGTGCCGACCTGCAGGTCGATCCGGCCGCCGTCGGGCGTGTATTTGACGGCGTTCGAGACGATATTCGTGATGACCTGCTCGATGCGCTCGCGGTCGCCGTTGACATCGGGGATCGGGCCGTCGCAGGTGAGGGTCATGGTATGGTGGTGGTTCTGCTCGGCGTTGAGCTTCGCCGCGTCATAGACGTTCTGCACGGCTTTTAAGAACGGGAAGCGGGAGATGTTCATCTCCATCTTGCCGTAGTCGATCTTGCTGAGCGTGAGCAGATCCTGCACGATGCGGGTCATGCGGTCGGCCTCGCTGATGATGACGTTCATGAAGTTCTGCCGCAGCTCAGGCGGCAGCTCGTCGCCGGTGTCGACGATGGTCTCGGCATAGGATTTGATGTTGGTCAGCGGCGTGCGCAGCTCGTGCGAGACGTTGGCGACGAATTCGCGCTTGAGCTGCTCGCTCCTGCGCTGCTCGGTCACGTCGTGGATGACGACGAGCACGCCGCCCTGCGTATGGTCGGACGAGAACGGGGCCATGAACAGCTCCAGCTCCCGGTCGCCGACGGTCTTCTGGGTCTCGATATACTGCGGGCGGCGGAGGGTCAGGAGGGTGTCGAGCTCGGCCTCCTTCGAGAAGATCTCGTCGAAGGTCGTCTGGTCCGACAGGTTCTGCGCGAGCATCTGCGTGGCCGCCGGGTTATAGTGGATGACGCTGCCCGCCGCGTTGAAGGCGACGACGCCGTCGGTCATGTGCAGGAACAGGGTCGAGAGCTTGTTGCGCTCGTTTTCGGCCTCGGCGATGGTATCCTGCAGGACCTTGGCCATGTGGTTGAAGTTCTGGGTCAGATCGCCGATCTCGTCACGGCTGTCGACCGTGACGCGGCCGGTATAGTCGCCCGCGGCGACGCGCTTGGTTCCGATGGTCAGCGCGCGGATGGGCGTGATGAGGATCTGCGAGAGCAGGAACGACAAAATCACGCAGATCACAAGCCCCAGCACCAGCGCGCGCAGGATGATGCTCAGCAGCTCGCTCGTCAGCGCGTCGACCGTGGCGCGGTTATCGCGGATGTAGGCGATATAGCTGCCGGACGCGGCGTCGACCGGCACGGCGAGGTCCATATAGTTGTTCGTGATCGCGCTGCTCTGGCCGACCTCGCCGTTCATGGCGGAGAGGATGTTCTGCGTCATGGCGACGCTGGTCTTCTGGTTGGAGCTGTCGAGCACGGAGCCGGTCTGGTCGAGGATGTAGACGTTGCGGCCCGTGATGTCGATGCCGAGCCCCGCCTGGGCCATCAGCAGCGCCTTCATCTGCGCGGGGGCGTTGTCTTCCTCCGAAAGCCGCTGCAGTTGGACGATGAATTCCGGGGTGAACGTCTCTTCCATCTGCTCATAGAACTGCGAGACGTAGAAATTGCCGACGCCGCTCATCAAAAACGCGCCGGTCGTCAGCATGAGCGCCAGGATCAGGATGACCATGATCATGACCATCTTCATGCGAAGAGACCGCATAGGCCGCTCCTCCTTTCCGCGCGGGGACGTTATCCCGCAAAGTAATAACCGACGCCGCGCCGGGTCAGGATATACCGGGGCTTGCCGGGGTCGTCCTCGATCTTCTCGCGCAGCCGCCGCACCGTCACGTCGACCGTGCGCATGTCTCCGTAATAATCATAATTCCATACCCGCTGCATGAGATCCTCGCGGGAGAAGACCTTCCCGCGCTCGCGGATGAGATAGCTGAGCAGGTCGTATTCCTTCTGCGTCAGGTCGACCGGCACGCCGTTTTTCGTCACCTGATAGGTCTCCTGGTTGAGGGCCAGCCCGCCTGCTTCGACGGTGTTGGCCGCCTGGGCGGGCGTGGCCGGGGCGTATTCCATGCTGCGGCGGCGGATATTGGCCTTGACGCGGGCCATGAGCTCCTTCATGGAGAAGGGCTTGGTCATATAGTCGTCCGCGCCTGTCTCCAGGCCGAAGACCTTATCCATCTCCTCTTCGCGGGCAGTCAGCATGATGATGGGCGTCGTGCGGTTTTCCGCGCGGAGCGTTTTGCAGATGTCAAAGCCGTTCATCTTCGGCAGCATCACGTCCAGTAGGATGAGATCCGGATCCTTCGTCTGCGCGAGGAGCAGGCCGGTCTCGCCGTCGAGCGCCTCGAGCGTCTCATAGCCCTCGCGCTTGAGATTGAATTTGAGAATTTCCACGATCGCGCGTTCATCCTCCACGATCAGGACTGTCTTTGCCATGTTGCTTCCTCCTGTTTCTCAGACCGGGCGCCGCAGCGCCTTCGGATAGTGATTCTTGAGCTGGGTACCGTCGCCCTTCGCCCAGCCGAGCGAGAGCCCGTCCACCCGCACGAGCGTCCAGCCGCGAAGACCCGACGGCAGTACATTTCCGGACAGATACTGCCCGAGCTCCGGCGCGTCCGCCGCGAGCGAGACGCTGTTTTCCAGCCCCTTCAGCCACAGCGCCCAGGCGTGCGCGGGTTCAAACCGGTTTTTCATCGTCTGCCCGAGCTCCAGCCCTGCGCGCAGCACGCGCAGACCCTTGATCTCCGGCAGCTCCTGCGGGACGAGATACGCCACCTGCCCGAACAGCAAAAGCTTTCCCTCCGGCAGCGCCGCGCCGGTCTGGCGGCAGAACTGCGTCAGCTCCGCGGGCGTCTTCGCCGAAGGCTCCAACGGGAGCTCCGCCGCGGGCGCATCGCCGGCCTTTTTGAGGACTGCCGCGTAGTGCCCTTCCCCGCGCAGCTTGTGCGGCCAGAGGCGGAAGGTATGTTCAAGCCCCGGCGCGGGGTGCTCCACCCAGTCCGGACGGCCGGGGGAAAAGTCCGGCGCGGGGCGGTTTTCCACAGAAAAATCGGGATTTCTCCACAAAAAATCGGAGATCACGCCCTCGTTTTCCACAGGCGAGAAGGTACATGTGGAATACACCAGCCGCCCGCCCGGGCGCATCATCTTTGCCGCGGACGTGAGGATCTCGCTCTGGCGGTTGGCGCAGATGGTGTTGGTGTCCTCGGTCCAGTCGGTGACGGCGGCCTCCTCCTTGCGGAACATGCCCTCGCCGGAGCAGGGCGCGTCGACCAGGATCTTGTCAAAATAGCCCTCGAAGCGCGCCTCGAGCTTTTTCGGGTGCTCGTTCAGGACCAGCGCGTTGGCGATGCCCAGCCGCTCGATGTTCCCCGCGAGGATCTTCGCGCGTTTGGCGTTAATTTCATTGCAGACGAGAAGCCCGCGGCCCTGCAGCTTCCCGGCCAGCTGCGTCGATTTGCCGCCGGGCGCGGCGCACAGGTCGAGCACGCGCTCGCCGGGCTGCGGGTCCAGCAGCTCCGCGGGGGCCATAGCGCTCGGCTCCTGCAGGTAATACAGGCCTGCCGCGTGATACGAAGACAGGCCGGGCCGCGAAGCCGCGTCATAGACGTACCCCGTCGGGCACCACGGGACAGGGGAGAGGGAAAAGCGGGACAGATCGCCCGTAAAGCCCGTCTTCAGCGGGTTCAGCCGCAGGCCGGTGCACAGCGGCCGGTCAAACGAGGCGCTGAACGCCGCGTATTCTTCTCCCAGCAGCGACTGCATCCGCAGTATGAATCCTTCCGGCAGCATCGCAGGCGCCTCCTCCCCAATTTACATATAGTTGTAGCTATTATATTGCATGTTTCCGGAAAAAGAAAGAGGCGCGCCGCAAAAATGCGGCGCGCCTCCGGTCTCATTTCGCTTATTTGTTCTTGAGCAGGTCACGGATCTCGGTGAGCAGGAGCTCTTCTTTGGTGGGCTCGGGCGCTTTTTCGGGTTCCGGCTCGGCGGGCTTTTCGAGCTTGGCCTTTGCGGTGTTCATCGCCTTGACCACAAGGAAGACGACGAAGGCGATCAGGAGGAAATCGATGATCGTGGTCAGGAAGGTGCCGAGACCCAGCACGACGGCTTCCTTTACTACGGTCTCGCCCTCCATGACAGCGGGCTGGAGCGTGATATTGAGCGTCGACAGGTCGACGCCGCCGATCAGACAGCCAATGAGCGGCATGATGATATCTGCGACGAGGCTGGCGCTGATCTTGCCGAAGGCCGTGGCAATGACAACGCCGATGGCCATGTCCATGACGTTGCCGCGGGAGATGAAGGTTTTGAATTCATTGAAGAACTTTTTCATCGGTCGATTCCTCTCTTATTCTCTCATTTCTGAATGTTCGCCTCTCCAAGGCTCCCTTGCGTAAAGGGAGCTGGCGTACCAATAATGGCATAAACTACGCGCCTGAGAGATTGTTGTCGCAGATTTGCTATAAAACCCAAACCGCAAATTCAGTTTGCGGTTTGGAAAGGAAGAAATGAGCACAGAGGATAAGAGACGTCGCTTGCGGCGGCTCGTTCCGCCGTGGTCATTTCTGACGCGCCAGCGTTTTCTTTTGGAGAAGCAAAAGAAAATGCTGTGCCGCAGTTGCAAGTCTGCCGCAAAGTATCGGCCTTTCAGCAGTTTTCCAAAGACATTACATATCTTTGCTGCTTTGCAGCTTTTCCGCCTGGTCGGCGGTGACGAGGGCGTCGATGAGTTCGTCGAGAGCGCCGTCCATGATGCTGTCGATCTTGTAGAGCGTCAGGTCGATGCGGTGGTCGGTGACGCGGCCCTGGGGGAAGTTGTAGGTGCGGATGCGCTCGTTGCGCATGCCGGTGCCGACCTGGCTGCGGCGCTCGGAGGTGACGGCGGATTCGATGCGCGCCTGCTCGATCTGATAGAGCTTGGAGGCAAGCATCTGCATACACTTTTCGCGGTTCTGGACCTGGCTGCGCTCCTCCTGACAGGCCACGACGATGCCGGACGGCTTGTGGATGAGACGCACGGCGGAAGACGTCTTGTTGATGTGCTGGCCGCCCGCGCCGGACGAGCGGTAGACCTGCATCTCGATGTCCTCCGGCCGGATATCGACCTCGGCCTGCTCCATCTCGGGCAGGACCGCGACGGTCGCGGTCGACGTGTGCACGCGGCCGCCGGACTCCGTCTCCGGCACGCGCTGGACGCGGTGGACGCCGGATTCGAATTTGAGGCGGGAATACGCGCCCGCGCCCTGGATCTCAAAATCCGCTTCCTTCACGCCGCCAAGCTCCGTCTCGTTATAGTTGAGAAGCGTCACGGTCCAATGCTTTGCCTCGGCGTACATCGTGTACATCCGGTACAGGCTGTGGGCGAACAGGGCGCTTTCCTCGCCGCCGACGCCGCCCCGGATCTCCATGATGACGCTCTTGTCGTCGTTCGGGTCGCGCGGGAGAAGAAGAATTTTCAATTCCTGCTCCAGCGCCTCCAGCTTTTTCTTGTTCTCGGAAAATTCCTCCTGGCAGAGCGCCTTCATCTCCGGCTCCAGCCCCTCGGAGAGCATGGCGCGCAGATCCTACTCCTCCGCCTGCGTGCGCCGGTAGCTGTGGTAGGCCGTGATGATGGGCTCGAGCTGCCGCTGCTCCTTCAGCAGCTGCGAGGCCGCCTTCGGGTCGTTATAAAAATCCGGCTGCGCGGCCCGCTCGGCCATTTCGAGATACCGCGCCTCGACCAGCTTCAGTTTCTCCAGCATGTCCTTCCTCACAAAACTCGTATTTCAGAAATATCATACTCTATTTTATCCGCAACGTCAAATATCCGCGCACATTTCGTGCATACTAAAAGCGTTTGGAAGGAGGATGCGCATGAAAAGACTTCTCTGTCTGCTATCCGCGCTGGCGCTGCTGCAGCCGGTGCACGCCGCGCAGCCGCCGCAGCAGTATCTGGCGCTGACGTTTGACGACGGCCCGTCGGGCGAGCTGACCGAGCAGCTGCTCGAGGGGCTTGCCGCACGGCAGGTCCGCGCGACGTTTTTTGTCTGCGGCTACCGCGTGGAGGAATTTCCCGACACGCTCCGGCACATCGCGGCCGGCGGCCACGAGATCGGCCTGCACAGCAGCCGGCACGACTACATGCAGAAGATGGACTACGCTGCCGCCCTGCAGGATCTGACCAGCTGCATGCAGACCGTCGAGGACTGCTGCGGTGTCCGTGCGCGGCTGTTCCGGCCGCCCGGCGGGCTGTACAGCGACGCGCTGCTGCAGGCGGCGAAGGACGCGGGCCTGTCCGTCATCCTCTGGTCGGTCGACCCGTGCGACTGGGACGAGGCGGCGTGGGACGGCGTTCTGCCGACGGTCCTGTCCGAGGCGCATGACGGCAGGATCATCCTGATGCACGATCTGTCCGCGCATTCGGTCACGTGCGCGCTGCAGGCGATCGACCGGCTGATGGCGCAGGGGTATGAATTCTGCACCGTCTCGCAGCTCGCGCAGCTGCGAGGCACGGCGCTGGCTCCCGGCGAGGTCTATACCGGCTTTCCGCCGAAGGACAGTTGACGCGGCGCGCATTCCGGGGTAAAATAAGGGCAATATCCTATCAAAAGCCGCATTTGCGGCGTTTGCCCCGGGAGGTATCCATATGGACAAGCAAGCCCTCCGCGCGGAGATCCGCGCAAAAAAGCGCGCCATGACCCCCGCCCAGATCGAAGCGGCCAGCGGCCGGCTGGCAGAGCTTCTGTTCGCGCACCCGGCCTACCAGGCCGCGAAGAGCCTGTACGGCTATCTTTCCTACAACCAGGAGGTCCGCACCGCGAAGATCCTGCAGCAGGCCCAGAAGGACGGCAAGCGCGTGGCTGTGCCGAAGGTCTTCGGCGACGAGATGCGGTTTTTGTGGCTGGACGATCTGTCCGCCGTCGCCCCCGGCGCCTACAACATCCCGGAGCCCGTGGCCGACACGCCTGTGGCTGATGATGAGACCGCGCTCGTGCTCATGCCCGGCCTCGCCTTTGACCCGGACGGGCACCGCTGCGGCTACGGCGGCGGGTTTTACGACAAGTATCTCGCCGCGCACCGGCAGCATGTGACGCTGGCGCTGTGCTACGATTTCCAGATGTTCGCGCATCTGGACGTGGACGACTACGATATTCCGGTGCAGTACGTGCTGTCCGCACCGGCCGGGGAGGACGCGGGATGAACAAATACGTCTTTGTGCTGATCGTCTGCGCCGTCGTCTTTCTCGTCTGCTTTCTGATCGACTCGCTGCTGAAGCTTCTGTTCCCAAAATCGCGGCTGGAAAAAAGCAAGCAGGTCGTCCGCCCGCCGCGCAGGAGCGCCGTGATCGGCGTGATTTTGACCTTCGCGGGCGCAGCGATGCTGGTGAAGCTCCTGCCGGAGAAGGGCGATCTGCTGTTCATCCTCGGGAGCATCGTGGCGGTGATCTTCGGCGTGATTTTGCTGTGTACATATTTCTCGTTCGTGATCTATTATGACGACGAGGGCTTCCTCTACAAGGCCTGGGGCCACGGCAAGCAGGAATTCCGCTACAGCCAGATCAGGGGGCAGCGGAGTCTTCTTACCCGCGGCGGCGTCAACACGATCCTGTTCGTGGGCAAGGAAGAGATCAACCTCTACAGCGCCATGCAGAACCTGAACGCGTTTTTGAGCAAGGCGTTTTTCAAATGGTGCGCCGCGAAGGGCATCGACCCCGATTCCGTGGAAAATAACCCCCGTATGGCGACCTACTTCCCAGACCCGGACCCCGCAAAGCCGCAGGACGGCAGACAATAAAAACAAGGTGCAGCCCGTGCCCGGGCTGCACCGTTTTTGTTTTTCCGCGGGGCTCATTCCACCGTGACCAGGCCATCCGGCCCGATGGTGACGGACATGCCGTCCTTGACATAGGCCAGGAAGTCCTCGCCGAGAGAATCGACGACCGGCATCTTGCCGGGCTGGAGCCAGACATCGGCGAGAATGGCGCCGGCTGCCGCCAGAGAGTCGATGGGGCTGGCGAACAGCATGCACGCCGGCTGCCGGTCCATCGCGCACGCGCAGTAGAGGACGAGGCCGCCCGTGGTCGAGCCGATGGTCTGCGGCAGGCAGAGCGCCTTGCCGGCCATGGGCTTGCCGTAGAGGTCGGGGTTATTCTGGTCGCCGCATTTGGCCGTCTTGTCGCCGAACTGGAGCGATTTCTGGAACGAGGCCAGCGTATTGAGTCCGCCGTGCGACACGAGCGCTTCGGCCTGCGCGCAGCCGGGCGTGACGACGCGGCCCTGAAAGGTCTTCATGCGTGTGCGCCTCCTTTCGTGATCTGCACAAGGATCTCATCGTCGGTGTAATAGCGCGCGGTCGTATATGTGCGCAGCTTGTTGGACGAGGTGATGACCGGCATTTTGCCGCAGAGCGGATTGTTCATATACATGAGCGGACAGATATAGGACGTGATGACGCCGGTCTCTTTGAGGCGGGCGGCATAGGGCGTCTTCTCGAATTCCTTCAGAACGGCGGGCGCGGCGGTGAAGACCGTCGGGATGCAGACTCTGCTGCGGCCCGCCTCCGCGAGAGCCTGCTCCACGCGGTCTGTCCATGTTTTCAGCTGCTCGAGCGACATGTGCGGGCAGCCCATGAAGCAGAGCATCGGCTTCGCGTCTTTGTTCTTCCAGACGACGGGGTAATTGTCCTTGACGCGCAGAAGCTCCGCATCGTCGATCACATAGATCTTCGCGCCTTCGGCGATCAGCGCCTCGCCCTGCTCCTTGGCCTCGGGCGTGAGGTTCGCGATGTGGTAAAGACCCACCGCGCCGTTGGACGCAGTCGCTGCGCCGAAGTCCTTGAGATATGTGCAGGCCGCGTCGTCCAGCTCCGTGCCGAGCCATTTGTCGAGGCCGACCACATACGGCACATCCTCCATGACCTTCATGCCGATGGCCGAGCCCAGCAGCTGCGCCTCGGGCTTTTTGGTCGTCTCGATCTTCACGATCCATGTAGCCTTCCGCCCCTCGTCGGTCAGCAGACCGAAATACGGTACGTAGCCGACGATCGAGCCCATGATATCCATGATGCCGGAGTTGCGGTTGCAGCGCGCGCCGAGCACGGAGTTGGCGTACACGACGGCAGAGGATTCCGACCACGAGAGCACGTCGCCCTTTTCAGGCTTGTTTCCGACCTCGGACATATAGCAGGTGCAGGTGAACGCATCCTTGTCAAGCAGTCCGAGCTTTTCCAGCTGGCCCTCGTAGAAGCCCTGCTTGTTGTACATGAATTTCTTGAATACCAGCTGCTGCAGAAGATTTGCCGGGACGTTGGGGTCGAGCGGGCGGGGATCTGCCGAGAATTTCTGGCCGGAAACGGCGCCGGCGTCAATCAGCTGCTGCATGAGATCGTACACCGGCTGCAGAACGCCGAGACCGAAGGATGTGACAAGATGGTTATACCGGCTTGTGACCGGGACCATCTTCTCCGCGTGGAATGCTTCGCCGAACATGACAAGCGTTTTCATGACCTTCGCCATGGTTTCGCCTCTGGCGCCGTCCAGAATGGCCTGCTGTTCGTCTGTCAGGATCATGCCCATGATGGATCTGCCTCCTTTTTCTTTTCTTTCTGATTTATGGTGCTGCGTGTTGGAAAAATCCGATGGAAAACAGCGGCTGCCGCGTGCTTTGCAATCGGCTTTTTGACGCGCTGACGCCCCTGCTCCGGTCTGGAGCAGGGGCGTGACGTTTATTCTGCCGAGATCAGATAATAGTAGATCGGCTGGCCGCCGGAGACGAGGTTGACTTCGGCATCGGGGGCGTGCTGCTGGAACAGAGCCAGGGCCTGTTCGGCGTCGGCTTCGGAGATATCGGCACCGTAGAAGATGTTGATGAATTCCTTTCCGGCCGCCGCGGCCTTGTCCGCGAGGGTCGCGAGCAGGGCGGTGATGTCCTGCGTGGTCCCGGCCAGCGCGCCGTCGCACAGGCCCAGGTAGTCGCCTGCGTGGATGTCGAAGCCGTCAAAGTCGGAATCGCGCGCGGCGTAGGTGATCTGCATGGTCATGACGCCGGAGAGGCAGTCGGTCATGGCAGCTTCATTTTCGCTCGGCTCCATGCCGGGGTCGAACGAGAGCATGGCGCTGATGCCCTGCGGGACGGTTTTGGTCGGGATGACCACGACCTCGCGCGAGGCCAGCCCCGCCGCCGCCTGCGCGGCCATGATGATGTTCTTGTTGTTGGGCAGAACAAAGACGATCTCCGCAGGGGTCTTTTCAATCGCCCGCAGAATATCCTCCGTCGAGGGATTCATGGTCTGTCCGCCCTCGATGATCTCGTCGACGCCGAGATCGCGGAACACGCCGGCCAGCCCCGCGCCCGCGCATACGGCGACGCTGCCGTAGCGCTTTTCGGGCTCCGCCGGAGCTTCCTGCTTCGCGGGCTGGCTTTCCAGCTCCTTTTCCACGGCCTCCAGATCGTCGGTCGACCGGGCCTTGCGGCCGGCGGTCAGATCGTCGTGCTGCAGGCGCATGTTTTCGATCTTCGCAAGCTCCAGCGTACCGTACTTCTGGGCCTCGCTCAGCGCGTCGCCCGGAATGTTCGTATGTACGTGGACCTTGAAGGCCTCGTCGTCCTCGCCGATGACGAGACTGTCGCCGATGCTGCCGAGATACTCGCGCAGCGGGTCGAGCGAGGTGATATCCTCGCGCTTGCGGACGATAAAGACCGTGTCGAAGGTAAAGGTGATGTCCTCAGAGTCAAAAATGCCGAAATCAGCCTCTTCGTTCGCCGCGCCCGTGTCCTCGCAGACAACGTCGTTGCCGCGCAGGCTCTCGAGCATGCCGCGCAGGATCAGGCAGAAGCCCATGCCGCCCGCGTCGACGACGCCGGCCTTTTTGAGGACGGGGTTCTGGTTGACGGTATTGTCGAGCGCGGCGTGCGCGGTGTCCAGGCAGTGCTGGAGCACGTATTCGATCTCACAGTTTTCCTCGGCGAGGTCGCGCGCGGCGTCCGCCGTCAGGCGGGAGACGGTCAGGATGGTGCCCTCGGCGGGCTTCATGACGGCCTTGTAGGCGGCCTCGACGCCCGCAGTCAGCGCGGCGGCAAAGTCGCGGCCGTCGGCCTCGAGCTTGCCCTTGAGCGCCTTGGAAAAGCCGCGGAACAGCAGGGACAGGATGACGCCAGAGTTGCCTCTGGCCCCGCGCAGAAGCGCGGAAGCGGTCATATCGGCGGCCTTGGTGAGCGTCACGTTCTCTGCGCGGCGCAGCTCGGTGCTGGCGGCGTTCAGCGTCATGCTCATGTTCGTGCCGGTGTCGCCGTCGGGGACGGGGAAGACGTTCAGCTCGTTGACCTTCTGCTTATTCAGGTCGATCTCGGCAGCGGCGGAGAGCATCATCCGGGAAAATACCGCGCCGTCAATGGATTTGATCATGGTGGTTTACCTCCGTGAGCGCCTGCGTGTGCGCGTGAATTGAGATCAGTCGACCGACATGGAGTCGACGAATACGTTCACGGCACGCACCTCGGTGCCCGTGGACTTGGTGACGAAATAGCGGACCTCGCCGATGATGGAGGACGCGATCGCGCTGAGATTGACATTCTTGTCGACCATGATGTGCAGGTCGATGGAGAGGGAATTGTCGGCGTTGAACGTGACCTTGACGCCCTTGCCCATGGCTTCCTTGCGCAGCAGATGCACAAGCCCGTCCGTCATGGAGCGAACAGCCATGCCCTTGACGCCGAAGCAGTTGGTCGCGGCGAAGCCGGCGCTATTGGTATAGACAGCGCTGTCGACCGTGATCTGGCCGGCGTCTGTATTCATACGGATCATCAAGATTCCTCCTTCTGGGATATTCAATTCATTCTAACCGATTCACCGGGAAAGTACAAGTAAAAAATAGGATTTCAGCTCTTTTCATAGCCGGTGACGCCGTGGCGCTGCATCCATTGGAGCTTTTCACCCATGAGATAGGTCAGCGTCTCGTTTTCCGTCTTGCCGAAGCCGGTGAGATACTTGCGCAGGTACAATAGATCATTGTAGGTGAGGTAGGGATAGTCGCCCTCGACGTAGGTGCCGTCGGGCTTGATGCTGTAGTAGAGATTGTGGTCCGGCATGACCCAGCCGGAGCCGGTATCCTCGATGGCCAGCAGCATCCGGTCGGCCAGCGCGCGCAGATCCTCGCGGTCAAACAGGTCGGACGCGTGGTAGAGCGCCAGACATTCCGCTGCCTGATGGTTGAGCGAGGTATGCGGCGCGGTGATCTCCGACGGGTGCCAGTAGTCCGGGATCAGCCAGCCGCCCGACTCTGTGGAGATATGGGTGGTGTCCGCGATCTGGCTGAAAAAACCGAGATACCGGCTGATCGTCTCGTCGAACATGCCCTTGCCGAACTTGCGCGCGGCCCTGATGTAGATCTCCAGCAGGTCGGTATTGAACCGGGTGTCGTAGAAGCCCGGGCCGATGCCGTAGTCGCCCTGCAGCCATTCGCTGCCGGGCTCGGTGGCCCAGTAGCCGTATTCGTTCTGCCGCTGCGCCATGGTGTCGAGCATGACGATGGTGAGCGCGGCGGCCTCTTTGCACATGGGCATACGGGAAAGGAAGCCCTTGATGCAGTAGGACGCGGCGCAGCAGTAATAGTAGTTTGTGCCGGTGGGGATATAGTTGGACGGGGCCTTCCGGTAATAGCCGTCGAAGCACCAGTGGGACGCGCCGTTCTGCACATAGGTGGCCCAGGCCATGGCGCAGTTCTGCATGCTCCAGTCGACCAGCTGGAACGGCGCGGAGAGGATCAGGCAGTCCGTCACGCGCCCCTTAGCCAGCCCGTAGCCGTTTACGGTCAGGTGGAAGCCGTCCGGCGTCTTCGTGACGTAGAGCGTGCCGTCCATCTCCGGCAGGTATTCCTTGGTGTCGTTTTCGTGCAGGACGAAGGTGCGCGGCAGCGCGAGGAAGTAGGACGCGCCGGAGGCAAGCTCGATCACGACGACCGGCGAGGCGTATTTGCCCTCGGCCAGCGGCGTCTCGACCCATTTGCCGGAGGCGGCGTCAAAGTAGTGCAGTGTCCCGCCCTCCTGCACGGTATGGTCGAGAAATTTACTCGGGCCGCCGATGCCGGTGGCGCGGAAGGCGCGGGCGGTCACGCCGTCGGAGACGGCGTATTCCCGGCTCTCGATCGAGCAGCGGTACTGCCGGATGGTGGTCTCGTAGATCTCCGCGGAATAATGCCTGGAGGCCAGTACGCGGTCGGGCACATGCGGATCGGCCGGCTCCGGCGCGGGCGCCTCAGCCGCAGGCTCGTCCGGCCCGGCTGCCGGGACGGCTGATTCTGATCCTGCTGCCGGCGCGGGGTCAGCCTGCGTCTTGCCGCAGGCGCACAGCTGCGCCAGCACCAGGATCAGAATCATAAGGATTGAGAGCTTCTTTCGCATGGGACAAATACCTCCGGAGAACGAACGTCGGAAACAGGCGGGGCAGGATGCCCCGCCTGTTGGGAATAAAGCTTAAATCATGCTCGGCTGCCAGCAGTCGGGGGTCTCGAGGCCCATCATGGTGACGATGGTCGGCGCGACGTTGGCAAGGCCATAATGGCCGTCCTTGATCTCGTACTTGTTGTCCGGATCGTAGATGATGAAGGGAACGGGGTTCAGGGAGTGCGCGGTGCGCACGCTGGTCTTGCCCTTCTTCGTTTCGAGCATCTGGTCGGCGTTGCCGTGGTCAGCGGTGACGAGCAGGGTGTAGCCGTACTTGTCGGCCGCTTCCTTCACGCGGGCCAGACCTGCGTCGACGGCCTCCATGGCCGTGATAACGGCGCTCAGAACGCCGGTGTGGCCGACCATATCGCCGTTCGGGTAGTTGCAGCGCAGGAACTGATACTTGCCGGAGGCCATGGCCTCGACGAGCAGATCGGTGATCTCCACGGACTTCATCGCGGGCGCCTGCTCAAACGGGATGACGTCGGACGGGACCTCGGCGTAGTCCTCGAGGCTCTCGTCGACCTTGCCGGAGCGGTTGCCGTTCCAGAAGTAGGTAACGTGGCCGTATTTCTGCGTCTCGGACACGGCGTACTCGTGCACGCCTGCCTTGCACAGGACCTCGGTCAGCGTGTTGCGGATGACGGGCGGCTCGACCAGATAGTGCGTCGGGATCTTGAGATCGCCGTCGTACTCCAGCATACCGGCAAACTTCACGCCGGTGTAGTCGCCGCGGTCAAAGTGGTCAAAGTCCTTGCGGTCGAAGGCCAGGGAGATCTCCTGCGCGCGGTCGCCGCGGAAGTTGAAGAGGATGACGCTGTCGCCGTTGGCGATCTTGGCAACGGGCTGGCCGTCCTTTGCGATCACGAAGGGCAGCAGATCCTGGTCGATCATGCCGGGATTCTCGGCGCGGTAGGTCTCGATGGCTTCCTTGGCGGAGGCAAACTGACGGCCCTCGCCCTGCACGTGTGTGCGCCAGCCCTTTTCGACCATCGGCCAGTTGGCCTCATACCGGTCCATGGTGATGACCATACGGCCGCCGCCGGACGCGATCTTGTATTCGTGCTCCGCGTCGGACAGGGAGGCCAGCACGGCCTCGAGCTGGTCGACATACTCCAGCGCGCTCGTCGCGGGGACGTCACGGCCGTCGAGCAGGATGTGGCAGTAGACCTTCTTGAGGCCCATCTCGCGGGCCTTTTTCAGCATGGCGATCAGGTGCGAGATGTTGGAATGGACGTTGCCGTCGGACAGCAGGCCGATGAAGTGCAGGGCCTTGCCGTTCTGCAGGCAGTTGTCAGTCAGCTCGACCCAGGTCTTCGACTGGTACAAAGAGCCGGTCTCGATGGACTCCTGCACGAGCTTGGCGCCCTGGGAGTAGATCTGGCCACAGCCGAGGGCGTTGTGGCCGACCTCGGAGTTGCCCATGTCGTCGTCGGTGGGCAGGCCGACGGCCGTGCCGTGCGCCTTGAGCCACGTCATGGGGCAGGTCGCCATCAGCTTGTCGAGCGTCGGGGTGTTGGCCTGCTTGACAGCATCGCCGGGGCCGCCGTCGCCGCGGCCTACACCATCCATGATCACGAGTACGATCGGTTTTTTCATTGGTATTCCCTCCTGGGTAGGATATTCTTAAATGTCAATATATTTTACTACATTTTCCCCGCAGATACAACTGAATTTTCTTTGAACGATCGCAGCGAACGCTCACCCCAGCAGCTGCAGCGCGTGCGCGTGCGCCAGCGCGTAGACGCGGGCGAAGTCCACGTGCGGGTTATAGACGGCCTCCAGCTCGTCATGCAGCACCTTGGCCTGCGCGAGCAGGGAAAAAACGTCCGAAAGCTCCGGCAGCGGCGTATCCGGGCCGCGGTAGTACCGCGCCTCGCCCGGCAGCCAGACGGCCTCGGTCACATCCGGGAAAAGCGGATTCTGGTACCAGACGGCGCCGGGGCGCGCGCGCAGCGCCTCGAGCTCCGCCGCGGAAACGAGCTGCACGGCTCCCGCGGGCGGCGCAGACTGGAAAAGCCCCCGGCAGGTCACCGCCCGGAGGAAGCGCCGCTGCGCGACGTCCGCGTCCGGCAGGCGGCAGGCCGCAGGCGCGAGCGCGGCGAGCTTCGCATATGCCTCGCGGTAGAGCGATTGATAGCGCCTTTGCAGCTGCTCGATGGTGCGGCGCTCCGGCTGCAGCGCGAGCCGGTCATAGAACCGGCTGAGGTCGAGATACAGCCCTGCCGCGCCCGGTGTCACGGCCTCGAGCACGTGCGGGGCGGTCCCGTCGGCGTAGCCGGAGTGCAGGGCGGGGAAATAGACGCCGTCCACCGACTCCGGGTCGCCGGAGCACAGCACGTACTCCACGTCCAGCCCCTTCTCCTCCGCCGCGCGGCCGATGGTCTTCATGAAGCTCGACTTGCCACAGCCGGGCCCGCCCTTGATGACCCACAGAAAATCCTCCGGCCCGCGGCAGAAGCCGGAATAAAACGACACGAAGCCCCGGACGGTATTCCCGCCCAGAAAATACTGCGTCACCGCCATAAATAAGCCCCTCCTGAGTTCTGGAATACCGGTAGTCTATGCGCGCCGGCCGCGGAATGTGCGCCATACGGCCGTCTTCGCGGTTTCAAGCCTTGACAGGACAGGTATAATATACGTATAATATCACCACATATGTTCGCCGGGAGGAGGTGTGCGCGATGGCGGAGGGCGTGAAGATCGCCGCGCGGAACCAGAAAGCCTTTCATGAATATTTCATCGACGAAACATTCGAAGCCGGCATCGAGCTCACCGGCACTGAGGTCAAGTCCATCCGTCTCGGCACGCTGAGCCTCAAGGAGGCCTGGTGCCAGATCAAGGACGGGCAGCTCTATATCCGGCAGATGCATATCGCGCCCTATGAGCAGGGCAACATCTTCAACAAGGATCCGCTCCGTCCCCGCCGGCTCCTCATGCACAAGCGCGAGATCATGCGCCTGTTCGGCCGGGTCAAGCAGGACGGGTATGCGATCATTCCACTCTCGGTGTACTTCCGCGGCAGTCTCGTCAAGGTCGAGGTCGCGCTGGCCCGGGGAAAAAAACTCTACGACAAGCGGGAGGACGCCGCGAAAAAAGACGCCAAGCGCCAGATCGACCGCGCAATGAAAGGACGGTAACCCATGGAAAATCCCATTATGACCATCACGATGGCAGACGGCGGCAGGATCGTCTGCGAGCTCTACCCCGAAAAAGCGCCGCAGAGCGTGCGCAACATGATCGCGCTCGCCAACAAGGGCTTCTATGACGGCCTGATCTTCCACCGGGTCATCCCCGGCTTCATGATCCAGGGCGGCTGCCCGAAGGGCACCGGTACCGGCGGCCCCGGCTACTGCATCAAGGGCGAGTTCAAGCTCAACGGCGTGAAGAATAATCTCAGCCACAAGCGCGGCGTGGTCTCCATGGCGCGTGCGCAGTCGCCCAACTCCGCGGGCAGCCAGTTCTTCATCATGCATGAAGACGGCGAGTTCCTCGACGGGCAGTACGCCGCCTTCGGCAAGGTGCTCGAGGGCATGGACGTCGTCGACAAGATCGCCGCGACGAAGACCGACGGCAACGACCGTCCGCTCACCGAGCAGAAGATCGCCTCCATCCGCGTCGATACGAAGGGCGAGGAATACCCCGAACCCGACAAGCTCCGCGACCCCTACGGACGCGGATGACCGCGGCCGTCATCACCGGCGCGTCCGCCGGTCTCGGCGCGGAGTTCACGCGCCAGCTCGTGCGCGAATTTCCCGACATCGAAGAGTTCTGGCTCATCGCCCGCCGCGTGGGCAAGCTCGAAGAGCTGGCCCAGCAGTTCCCGGAGAAGAAATTCGTGTGCATCGGCCTCAACCTGCTCGACCCCAAGAGCTTCCGCTATCTCGGCGAAAAGCTGGCGGAGCAGAAAGCCGACGTGCGGCTGCTGGTCAATAACGCCGGCTGCGGTACCACGGGCAATATCGGCGCCTCGGCGTCGTCCGCCGATGTGATGCGCGTGGTCGACCTCAATGTCCGCGCGCTCACGATGGTGACGCAGACCGTCGTCCCGTTCATGACACGCGGGGCGAAGATCATCAACGTCTCGTCCATCGCGGCCTTCTGCCCTACGCCCCGCATGACGGTCTACAGCGCGTCCAAGGCGTATGTTTCCGCGTTCACCGGCGGTCTTGCCGATGAGCTGCGGCCAAAGGGCATCACGGTCACCGCCGTCTGCCCCGGCCCCATGAAGACGGAGTTCTTCGACGCCGCGGGCGACCACGATCTGTTCGGCAACATCCCCTGGTGCGACCCGGTCATGGTCGTCGCCGGGACGATCCGGGCAGCAAAAAAGGGCCGGACGTTCTACACGCCCACGGCCTTCAACAAGTTCTATCGCTTCGTGGCCAAGATCCTGCCCATGAAGTGGATGATAAAAGCAACAAGAGTTTGATCGATTTTTCCAGCGATCTGCAGCGAATCTTCGCTGCAATACGGGGCTGCACTGGTTTCGACGGGGGCAGTGAGGCTGGATAAGCGGGCGGAGGCGCCTGGCCTCCATAAAACGGGCAA
>ENA-UEYI01001381-UEYI01001381.1-human-gut-metagenome-genome-assembly--contig:-NODE-1381-length-20546-cov-98.163027_pt1 | contig 20546 bp, 14 predicted proteins | sample MGYA00242900_ERZ507916 | MGnify/ENA primary metagenome ERZ507916 (study PRJEB26167, sample SAMN06115521) | human gut metagenome | host: Homo sapiens | place: China:Chongqing | collected 2015-09-02...
GAACCAACACTCAGGCGGTTCAAGATGCTCAGGTTGTTGAGGCATATATCCGATCGCCGGATGCATTCGCAGCCGTTGATGACAAACTCAAGATCATTGACTACTACAGTTCGCACAAGTGGGACATTATCAGCCGCTTAACGTCAGAGCCAACACTATTTGACAAGCAGACGTTCTGGAATCGAGTTTCCAATCCGGTCGTTAACCCTGACAATGGGATCGTGACCTATCAGATCAAAGCCTATGATCCCAAGATGGCTCAGGCTATTGGTGCGGAAGTTTTGCGTCAGAGTGAAGGTCTCATCAATGAGATGAATGAACGTGCACGCAAGGACACGTTGGATCTTGCACAAAAAGAGGTTGATCTGGCTCGTGATCGTGTGTCCGCAGCGCAGAAAGCATTGGAAAATTTCCGTGATAAGCATAAGGAATTGGATCTTCAAGCAACAGCGACAGGTCTGCAGTCGTTGGTAATGCAACTCGAGGGAGAGCGCGCGAAGATCAAAGCGGAAATCGCTGACGCTAAAACCTACATGCAAGAAAGCGCTCCAGCAATGGTAAGTATGAAGAGCAAACTCGCTGGCGTCGAGCAGCAGCTTGCTCGAGAAAAAGCGCGTCTTGTAGGTACACGTGAAGGGCTCGCAATCAACGCCTGGGTCTCCGAATACGAGACGCTCATGATTGAAAGCGAGTTTGCAAAAAAACAACTCACAACAGCGATGACGGCACTTGAAACGGCGAGAGCCTCGTTGCTTGCAAAAGCTCGCTATATCGTACCCATTGAGAAGCCGACATTACCGGATGAATCGCGTTATCCGTTGGCTTGGGTGTTTACCTTAGTGACTTTCTTGGGGCTCTTCTTGCTTTATGGCCTCATCCGATTAATCATTGCTTCAATCCGCGAACATGCGGGTTTTTAAAAAAGACCAAATAGGTTGTTGAAATATGCATTTCACCAAGCAAGGGATCGTGTTGGCGGCACTGGCGGCCACTCTGCCCGTAATTAGTCCGGCAGTACAGGCGGCCGATGTGTTGACGGCCGCTGTGTTCGGAAGCACCGGATCATCTACCTACGGGAGTTCATCGGGCTCTCGCTCGCTCGGTACGAGTACAAACCCGACTCCGGCCAGTGCCGGCTTGGCAGTCAATCCTGCCAATATGCCGGCAGGTACTGTTATGGGCCCCAACGGCACGGTCATGCCGGTGGCAGGTACACCGCTGGTCATTCCAACCGACACCAACAACATCACGGTGGCACCCCCCGCCTGGGCACAAGGCGCGTATAGCAATTCGACATCAATTGCTCTAAAGCCTTTTGCATCCAAGCTGTTTGAAGGACGATTTGCCTCCACGTTTAGTGATGCGGCAAGCGGCGACTATGTTTTGGCACCGGGCGATCGCGTCGTTGTTCGAATTTGGGGGGCTCGTTCCTACGACGATGTTCTGATTGTTGATCAACAGGGCAATCTCTTTATCCCGGAAGTGGGACCGGTACACGTGGGCGGCATCAAAAATGCGAGCCTGCTCTCCACCGTTCGATCGGCTATCTCTCGCGTCTATACCGACAATGTACAGGCTTATGTGAGTCTGCAAAGCGCTCAACCTGTTGCCGTTTATGTGACGGGGTTTGTCAATCACCCCGGCCGGTACGCTGGTGGATCTCTTGATTCCGTACTGTCGTTCTTGGATCGTGCCGGCGGCATTGATCCCGAACGCGGCAGCTACCGCCGAATCGAAATCATCCGCAACAAAAAGGTCATTGCCGATTTGGACCTGTACCAATTTGCATTGGCAGGAAGTGTGAACACGCTGCGCCTGAAAGACAGCGATGTGATTCTTGTCAAAGAAAAAGGCATCAGCGTTTCAGCCTACGGGCTACTTCGCGAGGAAGCAGTCTACGAGTTAGCGCAAGGCGACGCGACAAAGGATAAGAATGCATCCAAAGGTTCTCGACTTATTGAATTGTCGTCCCCTCTGAAAAACGTCTCGCACGTGAGCGTAAGCGGTACACGTAATAAGGCTCCCTTTAATCGCTATTTCTCGCTTGACGAATTCAAAAACTTCTCGTTAGCCGATGGAGACATCGTTGAGTTCGTTGCCGATATGCCCGGTCAAACCATCATGGCAACTGTCACAGGAGCCATTACCGGAGCATCGCGCTACCCCATTCATAAAACAGTGAAGTTGCGTGATCTGTTGCGCCGAATTGAGGTTGAACCTGAACTTGCTGCAACAGATTCCATTTATTTGCGCCGCAAGAGTGTGGCACGAGATCAGAAGGCAGTTATTCAAGACTCCTTGCGTCGATTGGAACAAACCGCACTCACGGCAACCTCGTCTACTCCGGAAGAAGCGCAACTGCGCGTGGATGAGGCGCGACTGATCCAGGACTTTGTTAAACGAGCGGGGCAACTTGAACCGGACGGTGTGATCGTTGTTTCCCGAGGAAAGGAAGTCAGCGATATCTGGCTCGAGGACGGAGACGAAATCGTCATCCCGCAGAAATCCAATGTGGTGCAGATCACCGGTGAAGTGGTGATGCCCAAAGCGGTGGCTTTTGAAGAAGGAATGTCGCTTGATGACTACCTGGCTGCCGCAGGAGGAGTTTCGTCCCGAGCCGACGACAAAAACATTCTGGTCGCTAAACAGAACGGCGAAGTCGGGATGGCGGAACGTTTAGGGATTAGCCCCGGAGATCGAATTATGGTACTGCCGAAAGTCGATACCAAAGGAATGCTGTTGGCTAAAGACTTAATGCAGATTATTTATCAAATTGCTGTGGCAACTAAAGTTGCTATTGACCTTTAGTAAAAAAGAATAGGTCGCAGACAAGATGATCAGCAGCTTATAAAGCAACTGAAATGCTTTAACAGAGTGTCATTTGTTGCAACTGAAAATATTTCAGATAAGGCATAAATATTTTCAAGAATAATGAAATCTGTCTCGGAAAACAAGAAAAGGGCAAGAGCTATGAAAGTTATAACAACAGACAAATTTAATGATCGTGAATACATAAGTATATTTGGCATTTGTATATATTATTGTAGAGAGCTTGATGATGGTTTAGGTGCACACGATTTCTCACACCTGGAAGTCCGGAACACCTGTAGAACGTTCTGTACCGAGGCCGCTGACTCACAGGTGTGCAAACATACTCGCACCTAAAACATCAACTCTTTAGATATCAATTAGATGCCGTTTTACGTGCGTATAGTTTCTCACATCTGGAAGAACAATCAGAAATTTCTTTGATGACTTCCAGGTGAGAGTATGATTCTTTTTAGAAGGAATATCCCAAGCTGAGGCATGGGTAGAAAACGGACTTGGACAAGCCATATTTCCCGATTCCGTACGATGGACTTAAGCCGCAGCGGAACACCAGACCGTTCTCCGCGCGAAGACGGTAACCGACATTCGCGTAAAGGAAATTTCCCCACTGCGTCGTTCTCACTTCCTTCGGAGCAGTTCCCGTGGAACCATCAGGCAAGGTCACCGTCTTGCTTTCCGTAATCTTGTCAAAATACACCCCGTTGGACATTCCGGCTCCGATCTCGAAATGATGTTTTCCTCTACCTGCCAGGTAGTTGATCTCCACCGGCACGCCGACACCATGAATCTCGTACCAGTTCCCGATGCCGAAACCGTACCCGACACCGACCGCGAAACCAAAACCCGAATCCCCTTTGAACCTTGCGTCATAAGAGGCACCGACCACATTGGCGGCCCCGAACAAATCCAACCGCACATTCCGATCCTGAGCCATTACTACCGGAGACAGCGCAATGGCCAATAATAATGCTATAACCTTTTTTATAATAAAACGTATTATTTCCGACTGCAAAGTTAGGCAAAAGGATTGATATGGTAATGGAAAACAGTTTCACTTTTGGCAAATATAATTTCCTAATCCTTAATTTGTTACAAACAAATTGAGATTCACGTTCTCATTTCGCACAGTTTAATCAGCTTATTTTCAATACATTAATCAAATACTTGTAACATATCACGATTAGTAAAGTACAGACTGCCAAGCAATTACATTAATCACGGTATAAATTCCGAGAAAAGAGCCTTGTTTTCACCATCCAACCTTGCGATTTTTTCTTCTCAGCATCGCGAAAATAGCGCATGGCCATATCCTATTTGCGCTTAACGCAGAAGATCGGGAGGATGAATATCACGGCGAGTATGGAGAAGAGCATGCCGGAGATGGTGCCGACGGCGAAGTCGAACCAGAAAACCTCCTCGGGGCCGTCGGTGAGGAACGGAAGGAGGCCGAGGATGGTGGAGACTATGGTGAGGGTGATCGGGTTGATCTTGCGGGAGTAGGCTTTGACGTAGAGGCGGATGTTGGCCGCTTCGGCTGGTCGGTGAGTTTGTTTAGTCACAGAGGTGGTCCCTTCGACAGGCTCAGGGACCGATGCACTGAGGAGGGACTGGTAGGTGGTGATGAGGTAGATGCCGGCGTTGACGACTATGCCGCTGAGCATCACGAAGGCGGCGAAACCGCCCTGATCGAAGGAGAAGTCCGATAGGCCGAAGGCAAGGAAGAGGCCGATGAAAGAGACCGGAACCATAAAGATCACGGCGAGCGGGTAACGGAACGACTCGAATGTCATCGCAAGCATCACGTACATCACCGCAAGAATCAAAAACAGCAGCCAGGCGTACTGCTGCTTGGCGGTGTCGAACCAGCCCCAGCCCGGAACCTCGGCCTTGAAACCGATCGGAAGAACATCATCGTTCATGTACTTGACCGCCTTCTGGGACAGGGAACGGCTGAGTTCCCAACTACCGATGAAGTCGTAGCATACAACAAGCTCGTAGGACTGGTTGCTCTTTCTGATTGTCAGACCTGTCCGCTGCTTATCGATGCCCCCGACACTCGAAAGCGTCATTTTCTTCTGACCGACATCTATCGGAGAGTTAAGAACGTGCCAGAGATCGTATCTGTCCAGATCCGAGGAACGGAGGACAACATCGACGGCTCCACCATCATATTCAGAAGTTCCGATCTTCCGTTCGTACAGTAAGGATCCCAGAGCGTTGTAGTAGGCGTAAGGATTGATGTCGGCAAGCGTCATCCGCCCAAAATCATAATCCAGCACAAACTCAATCGAAGGGCGGCCGTTCCAACCTCCCGACCAGATCTCCGCGCCCTGGACACGGCGGTTGGTTGAAAGATATTCCCGAAGCGTCTCAGCGTATTTCCTCAGATCCTGATAGTTGTAGCCTTTCAGGGAGATGCGGTTGCTTTTGGAAGACGACACCACATTGTTGTTGAAATTATTGTCGTCTATTCCGGAGACCCTCCAGTTCGCCCCGCCGAAATTGATCGCCATCCTCGTGACCTCGGACTTCAGCACGGAAGGGAAACCTGAGTTCTCATACTCAGGCTTGAACTCCACCGAAATCTCGGCGTTGTCGTAGGAATATATCGACGTGGTGAATACGGAGATCTCATCGAACTTCGACAGATAATTCTCCATCGCCCTCACGACATCATTCAACTGGTTCACGGTACAGCCTTCAAGCATGCCGGCATTGATGATCAGACGTTTCTTTTCAGGCTCCCGGTAGAAATTGGAGCGGTTCAAGGATTTGTAAAACAGACCGAAGGAGGAACTGGCTATCTTGTCTATCAACTGACGGTTCCTGTCGTAAGGTTTCCAGGTGACAATCTTGTCCAGAAATCTGTCGAACCTGTCCGCCTTGTCCTTGTCATAATCAGACAGACGGGTAGGGAGCAGACAGAGCGGGATTCCAAACGCCACGATGAACAAAAGGACATACACCCAACGATGCCTCACCCCCCAGCCGATGTAGGAAGCGTAGAACCTGTTCCAACGCAGGATCCGGCGGAGCTTCCTTGGGGAACGCCCAGACTTGCCACCCGACATTCTTACAGGAATATATTCCATCAGCGACGGGATGAACAGGTAGGAGATGATCAGCGACAGTCCCAAGTTAATGACAATCACCCAGATGAAGTCCACGAGGTTGGCTTTTTCCTTTTCCGGAAGCAGAAGGACCATCATCAATGCGCCGACAGTCGTGGCCGCGGCCGAAAGGATGGACGGGAAAGCCTTCCGGTCTTTGAAATGGGCGTAGTGGTCGATCATCACGATCGAGGTGTCGATGATTATTCCGAGAGAGACCGTGATTCCGGCAAGGGTGTAGATGTGGATCTGAAGACCTGCCAAACTGTAGATCATCAAGGCGGTCAACACATTGACCGTCAAAGTGAAGACAATGATCAGCATATACCGCCACGACCTGTTGATCAAGAACACGAACAGCAGCAGGATCAAGATGCAGAGGGCGGTACGGACATAGATTTTGCTGAGTTCCTCGCTGACATACTCAGAGGAATCGTAGGCGATGCCGGCGGTGATTTCCGAAGGGAAGCCTTTCTGAAGCTCCGCCATCCTTTCCTTGACGGCGGAAGCGACAGTCAACAGGTTGGCCGAAGAAGCTATCTCCACCGTCAAAGTAATGGTGTTCAAACCGTTGACACGATAGTAACTTGACGGCACCGCTTCCTCATAGCGCCACTGGGCAACGTCCCCGATGTGAATCACACGGCCTTTGAAATTACCTACGGGAATCGATCCGAAATCCTTGTCCGAGGCTTCTTTAAGACGCACCGTCATCAATCCTTCAGAGGTTTCCGTCATTCCGAGGATTTCCTCACGGTAATATGAATTGAAGGCCGATGCGATCTCATCGGCGGTGACTCCTATGGACTGGATCTTGTCGGCGTCGAACGTGATCACCCACTGGAAAGGAACACCGCCGTCCACATTGACCTTGTCCACTCCCGGGATGGCGGCCAAATGGCTGAGGACGTGTTCCTTGACATATTTGGAAATCTCCCGGGAAGGGATCCCGCCCTTGACGAGATAGGATATCCGCGAGACCCGTCCGCCGCCAGACAAGGATATTCCCGGATAGGAGACCTCATCAGGAAGGCTTGGGTAAACGTTCCTGATCGCCGAGGCGACCTCGAAGCGCGCCGCGTCCATGTCCGAGCCTTTGCGGAACTTGACAGAAACGGAGCCTGAACCTTTACGTGAAACAGAGGAAATGTCTGTGACATCGCGTATCCCCGCCAAGACTCCTTCAATCTTGGATGTCGCCTCGCTTTCAATGATTTCCGCAGAGGCGTTGGGATAATAAAAAGATACATAGACAGTACGGCCTTCCGTCATCGGTGTGTACTGGATGTTCAGACGCGGCAACGCCGCCAGCCCGACAAGGGACAGCGCCACCATAATCAGAACGACCGAAAATGGAGAAAGTCTATTTTTTCTTTCTTCCATTGTAGATCGAATAATACAACGCCGGCACGACGAACAGGCTGACAAGGGTTCCGACAATCATTCCAGCGATGATCACCAGGGACATCGGGTACTGAAGGTCAGCTCCCATACTTCCTCTTGACAGGAACGGGCAGACGGCCAGAATGGTTGTCAATGAGGTCATTATGATAGCCTTCACCCTAAGCGAGGACGCATCAATGACAGCACGCTCAAGACTTTCGCCGGCCTTGCGCATCCGGTTGATCGTGTCAATTTTCAGGATGGAATCGTTTATGACGATGCCGGTGATGACAATCAGGCCGATCATCGACATCAGGTTGATGCTGACCCCGAAAATCCATAGAACCAGCAAGGCGACAGAGACATCCACGACAATCTCCGAAAGGATGATCAGCGGCTGGACCAGAGACTCGAACTGGGAGGCCAGAATCAGATAGAGCAGGATTATGGCGACCAGCATTATGATGATCATCTCATCGATCATCTTGCTGTTGGAGAACCAGGAACCAGAATAGCCGACCTCGAAGTCACCATTCTTTCGCACGACGTCACTCACCGCGGCCATCACATGTTTCACGTCCTTCGACGGAACATCGAGAGCCAAAGGGTAGTAATTGTCCTCTGGGCCTGCGACCAAAGTTTTCAAATCCTCGGCAAAGGTTTGCCGCATAAGATTTGAAACCGGAATCCGGGATGTCTCCCCGTCAAGGCCTTTCTTTTCGATGAAAGTGCCATGCAGGATCTCCGAAAGTCCGGCGGCGTTGGAGCCTGTCACGACCGGAACAGTGCTGGTTCCCTGGACAATGTTGAACAGACGGTTCTCATTGAGCGAGTTCCTCAGAATCGACACAAGTTCCGAATAACCGACATCATAAAGCGCAAGCAAGTCAGGATCAGCGACAAACAGAGCGTCAGTCTTTACCGGAGGATCCGCCACGGTCACTCCAGGCAACGTTTCCCTGACCTCGGAGAGCATATTCCTCAACGGTTCGACCTCAACCTCCCTGTTCCTCACTGGGCGAAGGCGCGCCACGAGCGGAGCCTCGTTCCGGGCGAAAACCATGTCGAAGATATTCCCTGAAGCTTCGAATGAATATACCGCTTCCGGATATTCATTCTCCACCTCATCCTTTAATTCACCCAGCACCTTTTTCAATGTGCCGGCATCTTTGCAATTGACGTAGATGGACGCTTCGGAAATTCCTTGGTCACCACTATGACTCAGAATGAATTGCTGAGAACCGACAAGAGCCGTCATCTGCTCCACGCTTCCGGTCAGTTTTTTCTCTAAATCCCTGATCCGCTCCGTGTTACGTTCAATGGAAATGTGTTCGTTCCAGTCAATCTTCATTATCGCGTCCGTCTGGGTCATCTCCGGCAGACGGGATTTCGGCATCTCCAGGAAACAGAACACCAGCCCGACGGTCGAGACGGCAAGAAGGCTCCAGGCGACCGGCCTGTGCCGGATGAACCATTCCATAAGTTTGTCGTCCCAACGGCGGATCGGTTCGTCAAAGTTGATTTTCTCCAAAAGCGGACTCGGACGGAAACCATCCGAACCCTTGAACCACCAGTAATAATAGACCGGAATCACAAGGATGGTCACGATGTAGGAGGTCAGCAGCACGATGGTCACCGACATAGCCTGATCGTAGAACATCGCCCCGGCGATGCCGCTCATGAATATCAACGGAATGAACACCGCGCAGGTTGTCAGCACGGAGCTGAGCATCGCTCCCCTCACCTCTTTCGTGCCCTCAAGGACAGCGGAGCGCAGGTTCCCTTCACGTTGCCATCGGCCGGTTATATTATCGACAAGGATGACCGTGTTGTCAGTCATCATTCCGACTCCGAGAAGCAGACCGGAGAGGGATATAATATTCAGGGTCAATCCGATGGCATAGAAGCAGAGCATCGAGAATATCAGCGCCACCGGCATCGTCAGGATCACCAGCACCGGAGAGCGGAAGTCCCTCATGAAGAGGAATATGATGACGCTCGCCAGAAGGAGGGCGACCACGATGTTCTGCAACAGGTTGTTGATGGTATATTCAAGAAGCTGGGTCTGGTCTCTCGTGATCTCGAAGCTCAACTGAGGGTAGTCGTTCCGGAAACTGTCCATCAGACCGTTCATGGCCGACTTCAGGTCTGACATCTTCGCCTCGCTCTGCTTGATGACGGCAAGACACACGGCATCCTCTCCGTTCGAGCGGACGAGGCCGGTTCGTTTTGCCGGGTGGACGACGACCTTGGCGACGTCCTTTATCTGAAGAAGGCGGCCTTCCTTCTTGAACCAGAGGTTGGCGATGTCTTCACTGGAGGAAGCCCGGGAATCGAATTTGACATTGTAGCGGTACTCTCCGTCACGGATTGTAAGACTGCCAAGGCGGATGTTGGAACTCTTGACACAACTCTCGAACTCATTCATTGTCATCCCTGCCTGGAGTAGCTTGGACTCATCCGGAATTATGAGAATCTCGTCACTGACAAGGCCGCTGACATCGACCATGGCGACTTCGGAGAGTTGTTCGATGCGTTTGCTGATCACGTCACGTGCGAAGCGGCTCATCTGGGAGAAGGACTCGGTTACGGGGAACAAGTCCGATTGGGCCTCAGGCTCGGTGCGCTTCGACGGGCTCAGCGACCGATTCTGAGGCGGTCCCTGAGCTTGTGGTTCGACAGGCTCAGCGACCGAAGAAGTAATATTCACAAAAAACGCCGGAATGTCCGTGGCGCTGGCCTTCAAGACCTTAGGCCGGGCGATGTCGCCAAGGCTGGACATCGACCGGTCAATCTTCTCGTTGACCTCAATGAAAAGATAATCGATGTCCGAACCGTGGTTGAACGTAAGCCGGATCGTCCCGCTGCCGTCCTTCGCCTCACTGACGATGTCCTCAAGCCCGTTGATCTGGATGAGCTGCTGGCGCAGAGGCTTCAGCACACTCTCGTCCATCTCTCTGGCCGAAAGTTCCGAGGATGTGGCCTGCACGGTTATGTACGGGATGTCCACATCCGGAACCAACGACACTGGCAGCAGACGTATGCTGACAATGCCCAGAACAACGATGACAAGGGTTATCATCGTCACGGTTATCGGTCTGTCTATCAGATGTTTCAGCATTGCCTACCTTTTTACCAGCACATCAGAGTTGTCCGCCAGATTGAGATTGCCGGAGACAATCACCTGGTCGCCTTCGTTCAGTTCGGCGTTCCTGTCCTTGTTGGCCTCGACCACGTAGGACTCACCATTGGAATAAAGTATCGTGACATAAGTCCAATGTGCCTTGCCGTCATCCGTGCAGGTGAACAGCACGTCCAGATTGTCCCTGATCACCACCGCGCTGCGAGGCACGACAAGCTGCCCCGGAATCATCCTCTCCACGATCACACGGACATTCATTCCATCGATCAGCGAGCCGTCGTTCCGGACCTGCGCCGTGACGGAGATCTGCCCCTTCTCATCCACGAGAGGATTGATGGCGGTGACTTTCCCTGAATATTCCTTGGTCTCGTCAGCGAACGGACGGATCCTCACCGGCAGACCGACGGAGAGGAATGAATATTCCGACTCCATCACCGAGAAATCCACCTCCAGCACACTGTCGTCCACAATCGTGCAGAATGTCCCGGACGGACTCTGGTCGAACGGCTTCTGCTTGATGTCAGCGACACGCCCGGAGAACGGGGCATGGAGAACCGTTCCGGCGATCTCGTAGGACGAGCGCGCGAAATCGTTCTTGGCGGCGGAATAGCCGGATTTCATCTTCGCCATGGCCAAAAGGTCGGCGGGGACCGAGGTGGTGTCCCCGGCGGAATATCCCTGTCCCACAAGATAGTCATACAAATCCAGCTCGGCCTTCTGGAGCGAAAGCCGGGAGGATTCCTGCGACAGTTTCAAGTCGGGACGGTCAACGGTGGCGATGACGGCACCTGAGGAGACATATTCACCATTCCGGACGTTTATCGCCGCGATTTTTCCGGTTGTCCTGAACTGCAGCGCGCTTTTCCGTCCGGCAACAAGTTTTCCGTTGGACAAGAGCTGACGCGCGAAGTCCGTCTTTTCCAGTTTCATCACCGTGACCTCGTTTATCTGAGGGGTGTAGGCCAGTTTCCCGTCCTTCGTCTCCTCCGTCTTTTTGTTTCCTCCGCAGGCAACGGCCATCACAGCGAGACCGCAGACCAGAAGGGACGCAAGTATATTCTTTCTCATATTCATTGATTCTGAATTATTCCATCATTCCCAATAATGAAGAAACGCTAATTACATATCGCATTTGTTACCACTTATCAATAATTCTTGAATATGCTTGAAATAATGTTCTGAAGCACTTTCTGAATATTTCGAGGTTATCATTATGTTCGTTATATAGTTTCCTGACTGCAAACAATAAATGATTTTTTCCTAATTACTCCAATACATATCATTCTGTGTATGCGTGGAATATGGGCTTATAAATAAATTCTTTGTTTTAGAGAATAATGCCTTAGCGTCCCGAAATCTATTATCCGGGACAAAAATGTGGCACTTGACAAGTCCTAACTCGGCAAAATTTTTTAAGAAGAGACTCTCTCGATCCAAACATGCAGAACAAGGATACAATGGTATTATCATAATCAAACATGAGTCCCTCTCCTTTGCGGCATCTTGATCATCTAAAAAGCCTCTGATTCTCCACTCGTCGGTTTCAATGAAAGCATCCATTATCTCCTCAATTTGTCCTTGACGCTCCCAAAACATTGTCGATATTGTTGAATCGCTCTTGCGAATTCTTCCTACTGCAATTAATAAAACTATATCTATGGCAACAAATACCATCGTTATTATTAACCAGAAACGATTACCTGTTCCTCTCATATATTCTTCGCTTTGCTTTTTCAAATTCGGAGTCAAACATACTTAGTCCATCACCAATTACACCGACACCTATCATAACATCATTCTTATCATAGATGCCTCCCCAAAGGATCACTTCCTTCATTCCATTCAGCTTGCGGAACACGCCCTTCGTGTCAACAATCACTGGTATGTTGCAATCATACTGTTCCAGTTTTGCCCGAACCTTTGACGTGTCCTTCACACTACCATCAACATACACCAAAAGTTCCCAATCCGGATTATCATCCATAATCCTTTCAATCTTTCCACGAGGAGTCCTACTCAACCATTCATTCATGCATCCCGTTATCATGTACACGTATATCTTATTTTTGGAAAAATCCGGAGCATAATTCTCTACCAGGCCATGACGATCAATCACATACATTCCATCCTCAATCGCCACTGGATGTACCCCGTCATCTTTACAAGACATCAGTGATACAAACATAATCCAACTTAACACAATATTACGCATAATTATAACCAATCAGTTCAACTTAACCCTTCATTCGTTAGAAATCAAAACGGCTGACAACAGGCATACCTTCGGCAAGCCTCAGCCGTCGCCGAAATTTTGCATGCATAATTCAGACCTGCACCTGGGCAATGCGACATTGTTTGGTACACACAATAATTACTATCATTGCTGTCAAAATCAGTTTGGTCTTCTGGACCAGCCTTAAGAACAGCGGAGGTAGCTAAACATATAGAAATCAACGCGAAAACTGCCAACAATACTTTAAAAATTTTTTTCATATGCTCAATTTAATAATAATGTTATTGATTTGTGGTTGAACTGATTGGTTACAAAAGATTCAGTTTTGCGATGACGTAATTGCCATCTTTGCCAAGGGGATCAAGGGCTTCCGGGTTGGAGGCTTTTTTTAGGAGCGTGGCGGGGAAGGTGCTGATCAGGGACGGATCCAGCAGACAGTACAAAGCGCCATCCTTTATCTGGCGGAACGCATTGGCCAAGACATCCAGCCCTACTTCACCGGCCTTAAACCAGCGCCATTGTCCGTCAGCATACAAGCCACAGTAGTTGCTTTGCATCGCCCGTTTCTGGAGAGCGATAATGACAAGACGCGTGTCACCATCACAAAGATATTGGCTGAGCATAGCGAATTCACTTCCAAGAAGATGATCCATAGCCGCGAACGAGTCATCATACTCATAAAAGGTCTTTGGAATCGCATATCTGCCGAAATCGAAGCAAGGACCGTCACTCATCAGCCCTTTGCTGTAAACTTTTATAATGTCAGAATATGAGTCGACGACAAAAACCGAATCGCCTGATTCAGAGAATATCTGTACGGTGGGAGTATAGTTCATCACCTTCTCCTTTGACGGGAAGAAATCCACTCTGGTTTCATCAGACAACAATGAGAACCGGGTCTCACGACCGGACCCATAGCCATAATATGTCAGGACCCCTTCATCCGTAATCCATGACATCGCTCCCAGATCCAATTCATTCAAGGACTTCAAATCAAGCATGGATCCACTCAAAGAGAAACGCTGGATTCTGGAAGGGACAGAAAACACATAGAGGGTCGAGTCTCGGTACTGAACGTCGTTGATGTGGACATATTCCTCAGGGCCATTCCCACGGTGGCCGATATTATTTAGGAAACGTCCGTCATGTGAATATCTGAAAATGTTCCCATTCAGATAATCTGTCACAATGTAGGAATCCTCCGTGACATTCAGATCCACAGATGAGCCCAAAAGATGCTCGTCATCAGCCTCTAACGGAACAATCTCAACCGACTTGACAACTTCCGCCAACGGATTCATCGTGTTGCCGAACTCCACCAGGACCTTGGCGGTGATTGAATCTCTTGATTCTGAGCAGCTCATTATCAATAGTATTGATAACAGCAGTATAGCCTTTCGCCTATTCATAACAGTTGATGTATTTAGCATATTCATTGATTCTGAATCATTCAACCATTTCCTTGACGTTGACGTCGATGTCTTTCCCGGAGATGAAATCGTAGAGGGCGTACTTCCGGAGGGTGTAGTAGTAGGTCCAGAAGTTGGAGTAGTCGGTGATGTATTTGGCCATCGCTGACTCGTTGTCGTTCTGGGCGTTGGTGAGGTCGGTCACCGTGGCCGAGCCGCGCCTGAACTTGTCCATCATCAGCTCGTACCTTTCAGAGGCTATCTCCATCGCCTTGCGGGAGGCCAGACACTGCTGACGCTGGTTGTTGAACTGGCCGACGGCGGTGAATATCTTCCTGCGGTAGTCGTTCTCGCTCTGGAGGTTCTGCGCCTTGACGACCTCCTCGGCGGCCTTGGCCTTCTGCACCTTTCCCTTGCCAAGCCCCCAATCGAAGATCGGCACGCTGAAAGTCAAACCCACAACCTCCTGGTTCAGAAGATCCTTATAGACATCCGGCAGGCCATTGCCGGTCTGGGACAGGCCGAAGCGGGCGTTAAGGCTCATCGAGATGCCTCTGTCCGCCTTGGCCTTCGCCACATTCGAGGCGGCGTTCAATTCATTTATCTGATTGTCAAGGTTGAACGTCGAGTTTCTCATCGCCTTCTCCATCACCAGATCGTAATCCATCAGAATGTCCGGCAGGGCATCGTCCACCACCGGTTCCACCTCCACGGACTCATCATAGCCCAGAATCGAGTTAAGGTACATCTGCGCCTGACGCACGTTGACGACGCTCTCGCCGATCGCGATGCTGTCGTTCAGCGCGCGGAGTTCCAATTGGAGATATTCAGCCCTCGTGACGCTTCCGAGTCTCATCCTTTCCGCCGCCACGGAGCGCATCTTCCCGGTGTTCTCGTAGTTCGCCTTCACAACCTCCTGGTTCTTCAGGGCCTGGACAAGCGAGAAATATGCCGACACGGCATTTATCGTGACCTGCTCCATCGACTCGACGTAGCGGCGGCGGCCACGTTCATATTCCTTAGGCTCAATGAGTTTGTCCCATTTGAACTGGTTGTAGGAGAAAAGCGGCTGGACGTAGCGGACCGTGACAGGCTGGGAGTACCAGGTCAGTTTCTTGTTGAGTCCGAACTGGTCGATGCGGGAAAGGTCGGAATAGACATAAAGCCTTCCGCCGGTGAAGGTTATGTTCTGGGCGACCTGAAGGCCGAGGCTGTTCTGGAGGTTGTAGGTGCTGGCGTAGCGGAAGGAGCCATCCTCGTAGCTTTGCAGCAAGGTGAGCGACCGGTCGAAGTTCATCAGGTTGCCGTACAACACAAGCGAAGGCAGACGGCTCGCCTGATAGGAGCGGTACGCCCAATAGGTCGAAACAAAGGCGTGCTTCGCCTCCAGCGCCGCCACCGACTGGCTCCGCGCCGTCCCGATCGCCTCCGGAAGCGACATCCGCCGCTGCGCCCAAAGAGGCACCGTCCCAAGAAGGAGAATGAATATGCCGACCGCAGCCGTGGTTATTCTATGGTTAAGGTTCATCGTGTTCTAACCTTTTAGTGTTCGCTAATTTACCAAATATTTACGGAATATGCGCATTAAGGTTATAGATTTTCTCTACTGTAACCACCTTTTATTATAGTCATTTGAAGCCCTCGATTCAATTCTCTACATAATAGTCTATCCTGACTATGCTTTGCGGTCTATCAGCATTTGTGGTTATTCTGATTACAGCTGTTTGTGGGCCATATTTACCTTCAGCATCGATTTGAACCTGAACTTTACCTTTTTCGTTATGTTCGTATAGTTTCTTATCAGTCTGAGCTTTTGTGCAATTGCATGTCGTTGTTACACCTAATATACATAATGGGGCCAACCCAGCATTTTCAAATTGCACATTTATAGTAATTTGATCTTTCGCTTTTATATGCCCATAATCGATGATTCTTTTTTCCAAGAACCTTAGTTCAGGATTATATCGGGATGTTGAATCTCTTTCCTGTCCAAAACAATAAATGCTCATTAAGAGTAGAAACATTAGCAAATGAGCCACTCTTCTTATATCAAGAGCCAATGAATGATATCGCATAATATGATTATATCTTGAAACTTAGAAAGACAAACTGCTCCGAGTCCAGATCAAGGCTGTCGTAAGCGTAATAGGTGCCATCATATTCACCAATCACTTCAAAACCGTCACTGACTGGAACCCGTCCGACAAGATTATAGTTTCCATCATAAATCTGGAGAATTGTCCCGGCGGCCTTGTCCAGACGACAGGTCCGGAAAATGTAGTCACCGCATTTGACAAGCCTGTCATAATAACCGTGTTCTTTCCTCATTTTCTTGCACTTGGATTCGTATTCCTCGAAAGATGTGGTTTCAGGGTACTTTCCAGAGATACCCTTCTCAGAAAAGCCGAACGAGCCGGTGACATTGCCGTCATAGTCCATCAGGAATATTCTCGGATCGGCGGCGAAAGTGACGGCAAGGCCATCCTTCTCAGCATAGAAGTCATATTTTGAGAACACCGGGATGTTTCTCTTGTGATAGACAGGCGGATAATGGCCGAATATCACCTTACTAGACTCAACCACCTCAGGACGGAAACAGATGAATATGTAGGAGTCTGTCCAGAATCCTTTGCTTTGCCGCTTCTCGTAACCGTTGTAACTTACGTGCTCGGTGATGGTCGGGATTATCACAGCGGAGTCGATCGCCTGCATTCTATTGCACTCAAAATTGTACTCGTACATTTCCGGGACTTCAGGATCGGGATGATTGTAAAGGTCAGACCAACCTTTGTTTCCAAGATCTCCATAGTTCGGACTCAGCGCGGTGAACCAGGCCTGGTTCAATGAGAACAGTTTTTTATAGTCTTTCGAGAACCTATGGATGAAACAGTTCGAGTCCTGCATGATGAAATCTCCCGTGGACTTGTCGAACGTCGAGATAAAAGAGGCGGCCAGGACTTCTTCAGGACCTTTCCCTTGGCGGATATGCTCCCCCATGAAGTGACCACTGAGGTCATACTCCTTGATCCCGACGGCATATTCATCGACGAAACACAAGAGGCTGTCCTTCATGTGCCACTGTCCGGAAAGGGATGTATATTGGGCATCCAGCCTCAAGGTGTCAAACACCAAGGATGTGCGAACTATGTTCTCTTTTCCGAAGTGTTCGACGCTATCGTACGGACTGTCACTTCCGGTGCATGCGGACAAGAGTCCGAGCAGCGTTGACAATACAATGACTATTAAAACTTTATTGCCAAGAATAAGGCATCTATGACTATTTGAAACCATCTGTATAGTCTTTTTTGAATAATAACTGATAAGTTTTCCTCGCCCTGGAAGCTTTCGCGTCCAACTTCTTCTTCTCCTTTAACACCTTGGCATCATCGTTCCCACAGCGGACAACAAGGTCTCTCTCCTGCCGCGTCTGAGTCTGTCCGCAAAGGATGTCCCACGTTGTTCCCGTGTCCTTCATGAATCGAACCAAATCAATCTCCTTTGAGAGTATCCGCTTCCAAAAGTTGAAATCACGTGAATCATTGTAGCACAAGATACTGTACGCCGGAGTAGCCTCGCCATGCTCCTCTCCGGACTTGAGCATCCGAGGTTCCGAGAACTTCATCATGAAATCCGTCTCGACACGATTCTTGAACGGGTTGCGGAAAGGGTTTGTCTCAGCGCAGTAAAGGTCTTCGGCACCGCCCTCTGGTACTCTCCATGACAATTCCTGTCTTATGCTCTCGGAGTAGATTTTTCCGTTCTTCTCACCGTAGGTTATCGTGTAGGTGTACGGGGTGGCAAGGGACATCGGTGAAAAGTTCCTGACATATCTTGTGAACCTGTCATCCATATCTTTCACCACAATCTTTTGAACCCGCCCGTCATAGTCAATGAACAACTGTCCTGAACACAGGATCCTCTCCTTGATGGAAAGTTCTTTGGCATTCGAGCTGAAATTGATGACACGGACATCCCTGCCGCCTACCTTGGCGGTGCCGTAACTCTTGTAGCTGTAGCTGCCTACCATCTTGGGGTTCAGGGGCGAGAATATCTCAACGGCTCTTTTCCGGTCCAGGGCAGACACATCGAAGTAGTTGACATAATTAACCTTAAGTGCGTCCACCCCATTAGTCTGGCCTTTCGAGTTAACACTCAAGACCGGATTGACCTCATTCTTGTCAGCGAAAAGACTCTCGCTGACAAAAGTGTCGCAGACGTACAGTCTTCCCATTGCGTTTCGGTCATCCCAGTAGAGTTTTGTGTTTGTTTTCTGGTTGAAATCCAGAGAGGCGAACACGCCCACAGCGCCTTGCACCTCTCTGTATTTCCCGTCGCACTTAATGGTCCGTATGATCAAGAATGAGGCGTAATAATCAGCATAGTTCTTAGAGAAATCACGCGCCGCATCCTTGACGATGGAGCGTGCGCTACGTTCCCCTCTGACCACAGAAGCATGCAACGTGTCCTGCGCATTGTCAAAACTCGAAGCAGATACTCCATAACCCATGAAGAATAGGGTAATTAAAAGAATAAAACGTCTCATTCTATAAATCAATTAATTCCACAAATGCTTATAAAACAATATTACGGACAATTTCCCGCAAAATCAGCACAATTCAAAAGATCATTCGACTTTGCACAAGCGGCTCTTAAAGAGACAGCATTTCCGCCATAGCACCCTTCGTGTTTGCACCGGCAGCGATTCACAACATCGAGATCTCCTTCTGGTAGAGTAATATCCCCCGCGTCTTCTATTCCAGCATAGGCATTAAAGGTAAATAAGGCAGAGACAAGGCAAACTGCACTTAGCAATAAAAAAACTTTTTTTCTCATAAGCATATAATTATTGGTTTTACAACTGCAAACCGCAACCGTGGTTATTCTATGGTTAAGGTTCATCGTGTGCTAACCTTTTAGTGTTCGCTAATTTACCAAATATTTACGGAATATGCATCAAGGCAGTAAATTTTTCTCATCGAATCACGATCCCGACGATGTACTCCTCGGGCACAAGGCCGAAATAACGGCTGTCGCGCGAATTCAAGACGTTGTCGCCGCCGAGGAAATACCAGTTGCCTTTGAAGGTGTATTCTTTCAGAATTTTGCCATCAAGAGAGACCTGTCCTTGACTGTCAATTGCCGGCATAAATCCGGTTTCATATTTGATCAACTTCCTGTACCAAAGAAAATCAGTTTCTCCAATTGTGACCTTATCTCCTTTCCCAGGAACGTAAATGGGGCCGAAACACTTTACGTTCCATCCATTCATCGCATAATAACACCCTTTAACCTTCATAAGTGAACTGTCCGGGATATTATGAAGCCTGTACTGGTACTCACTCTCACCGACAATCCTCCACTCCGCATCACGGTAAAAGCCGTCCTTTATCCGGACCGAGTCACCAGGCGCCCCTAGACACCGCTTGGCATAGACATAATTGATCTTAAAACCAATCGTATCTTTACTGCAGACGAACGGATAATTGAATATCACGATATCGCCTACGGACAATTTCCTAAGTCCCGGCATCCTGAAAGAAGACAATTTGGTACTTGAGAAGTCATAGTTTCTGTAGATTCTGGCTCCCATCAGCAGTTTGTTCACATAGATACGCTGCCCGTTATGGAATGTAGGTTCCATAGAATCGCCTTTAACCGTGAAGCTGTCAAAAAAGAAAATCAACGCAACAGCAAAAGCGGCAATCACACCAACCGCCACGAGAAAGATTTTGAATATGATATGTCTCATCATCATCCACAAATCACCACCAAACCTGTTTGCCATTCTCGTAAGTGAACAGCCTTTCCTCCTTACCTTCAGTACGATTACGCAAGATATAAAGACATCCTGAAGGGACGTTCTCATAGACAAGGGAATCCTTTTGGCCGGTCCGTTGGCCCAAAGATTTCCAACCGCCATCCCAACAGAACAGTTCGTAGGTGCAATGAGGATAAATATTGTTCGAGTCATTCCTTGGACAATATGCGACTCCTGTCACAGTACGCTCCCCACCCAGATCCAGTCCTACCCATATCGGCTTGGGAGAATCGACAACTATCACATTGCCAGGGAACACCGCCGTGGAATCCGCTGACTGGTACACCCTCAGATAATTCCTTGTGTTTCCGTCAAAAACAGTGCGGATGTTGCTTGCATTAGCCTCTTTGATTCCAATGTACTTTCCTTGGAGCGGTTTCCCGTCCTCTCCTACGAAAGCGATCTCCGCGACATTGCCGGCATTGCCTCTCGCAAAAATGTCAGGATATAAATATCTCACATAGCGGCACTTGACTGGAGCAACCGCAAAAGTGTCCATTTTGGAATCCGGCAGAGAGTCAATCGTGAACAATGTGACAGCATTCTCAAAATCAGGATTATCCGCACCTTGGAATCTGGCTCCGACCATCTCTCCCGCATAGCCAAGCTGGTACTTGAAGCG
>ENA-UEYI01001394-UEYI01001394.1-human-gut-metagenome-genome-assembly--contig:-NODE-1394-length-20441-cov-5.909595_pt1 | contig 20441 bp, 14 predicted proteins | sample MGYA00242900_ERZ507916 | MGnify/ENA primary metagenome ERZ507916 (study PRJEB26167, sample SAMN06115521) | human gut metagenome | host: Homo sapiens | place: China:Chongqing | collected 2015-09-02...
TTTGTCAGACAGAAAGCTTTGGCATATTTTTCGCAAGACTGAAATCGCCCGGTTGTGGTATCGGGCATTGAAATTTAAAATTAATAATATAAAAATATAGCACTATGAACATTAAACCATTAGCAGACAGAGTCCTGATTCTTCCGGCTCCTGCAGAAGAAAAAACAATTGGTGGTATTATCATCCCCGACACTGCAAAAGAAAAACCGTTGCAGGGTAAGGTAGTGGCTGTAGGCCATGGCACTAAGGACGAAGAAATGGTTCTTAAAGAAGGTGATACCGTATTGTATGGCAAATATTCAGGTACAGAAATAGAACACGAAGGAGAAAAGTATTTGATTATGCGCCAGAGCGATATTCTTGCCGTTTTGGGATAATGTAAATGATGGTTTTATAAAACAAAAAAAGAAAGGAAATTTATTATGGCAAAAGATATACTTTTCAACATTGACGCTCGTGATCAGTTGAAAAAAGGCGTTGACGAATTGGCTAACGCTGTTAAGGTAACCCTCGGCCCGAAAGGACGTAACGTTATTATCGAAAAGAAATTCGGTGCTCCACACATCACTAAAGACGGTGTTACTGTAGCTAAGGAAGTAGAATTGGCCGACCCGTTCCAGAACACAGGTGCACAGCTTGTTAAATCTGTAGCTTCAAAGACTGGCGATGATGCAGGTGATGGTACTACTACCGCTACCGTATTGGCTCAGGCTATCGTAGGCGTAGGTTTGAAGAACGTTACCGCAGGTGCTAATCCTATGGATTTGAAACGTGGTATCGACAAGGCTGTTGCTAAGGTAGTAGAATCTATCAAGTCTCAGGCTGAAAAGGTAGGCGATAACTACGATAAGATTGAACAGGTTGCTACCGTTTCTGCAAACAACGACCCTGTTATCGGTAAGTTGATTGCCGACGCTATGCGTAAGGTTTCTAAGGATGGTGTTATCACTATAGAAGAAGCTAAGGGTACTGATACTACCATCGGTGTAGTAGAAGGTATGCAGTTCGACCGCGGTTACTTGTCGGCTTACTTCGTAACAGATACAGAAAAGATGGAATGCGTTATGGAGCATCCGTACATCCTTATCTACGATAAGAAGATTTCTAACTTGAAAGATTTCTTGCCTATCTTGGAACCGGCTGTACAGAGCGGACGTCCTTTGTTGGTTATCGCAGAAGATGTAGACAGCGAGGCTTTGACTACCTTGGTAGTTAACCGTCTGCGTGGTCAGTTAAAGATTTGTGCTGTTAAGGCTCCGGGCTTCGGCGATCGTCGTAAGGCTATGTTGGAAGATATCGCAGTATTGACAGGCGGTGTTGTTATCAGCGAAGAAAAGGGCTTGAAGTTGGAACAGGCTACCATCGAAATGTTGGGTTCTTGCGATAAGGTTACTATCTCTAAAGAAAACACTACTATCGTAAACGGTGCTGGCGACAAGGAAAACATTCAGGAACGTATCAACCAGATCAAGGCTGAAATGAAGAACTCTACTTCAGACTACGATAAGGAAAAATTGCAGGAACGTTTGGCTAAGTTGGCTGGCGGTGTAGCAGTACTTTACGTAGGTGCAGCTTCAGAAGTTGAGATGAAAGAAAAGAAAGACCGTGTAGACGATGCATTGTGCGCTACTCGTGCCGCTATAGAAGAAGGTATCGTACCGGGCGGTGGTGTAACTTACATCCGTGCCATCGATGCTTTGGAAGGCATGAAGGGCGATAACGCTGACGAAACTACCGGTATCGAAATCATTAAACGTGCTATCGAAGAGCCTTTGCGTCAGATTGTAGCTAACGCTGGTAAAGAAGGTGCCGTAATAGTTCAGAAAGTACGTGAAGGTAAAGGCGACTTCGGTTACAACGCTCGTACCGATGTTTACGAAAACTTGCACGCTGCAGGTGTAGTAGACCCGGCTAAGGTAACTCGTGTAGCTTTGGAAAATGCGGCATCTATCGCAGGTATGTTCCTTACTACAGAATGTGTAATCGTAGAGAAGAAGGAAGACAAACCAGAAATGCCGGCAGCTCCGGGCATGGGCGGCATGGGTGGAATGATGTAATTCCCGAATAAATCGTATCGCGCAAGCGAATGACATATAAAAAAGTTGGGAGACTTCAGAAATGAGGTCTCCCAACTTTTTTTATGTCTATTTGTATGGTGTGGGCTGTTATTTTGCTTTTTTCAGCTTGATGTTATCGAGGAACCAGCGGCGTTGTGATTTGTTGGCTGCATCCCATTCTTTGGTGCGGATGGTTATCTTGGTTTTCGCTGTGATAGTCAATCCGCTGAGGCTTACATTTGCGTGAAGCCACGCCATCTTGTCGGTCTTTACAAACGAGTGGGAGAGGATTGCAACTTCTGTGTCTTTGCCGTCTTCCGAAATCACTACGGCAAGTTTTGTATTATCGAAGTTATGCGATCCGGTTATCATCGGGCACCAGTCGAACGATAAAGTAAGTGCTTCGCCTGCCGGTATACCACTGATAGACGGAAGTGTGATTCCTGCTTCGAAGCTGGTTTTTCCGAACTTCAGATAGTTGCTTTGCAGATATACGGCATCGGCCATGTTGTTAGATGCGTTACGGTATACCAATGTATATCCGCGAACTTTCTCCAGTTCGTTTATGAATTCTGTACCTATTCCATCTGTTGTGAAGATGTTTGGAGCCTTGGCGTTGGCATCATCGTTCTCTACGGTTTGTCCGGCATTTCCTGCTTGTGCCCACGGTGATACCCATTCAAAATCGTCGAAGAAGTATACTGTTTCTACTGTTCCTTTATCTTCTATCTCAGTAGCCATAAGTTTAACTACTGGAGCCGCTACACCGGCAAAGTATCCTTTGACAGTTACGTTATGTCCGTTAAGTTCTGAAATCTTCAGTTTTCCGGTGGCATCCGAAATGCTTGCGGCATAAGAAGCTCCGCTTATATTTATTTTGTTTCCGTCTAACACACCGCTTACGGAGATATATGTTCTGTCGGTAGAATTGTATTTATCTATAGTCTTTGTGATGTCTTCCGCTTCAGGGTAAGTTACAGTGTTTCCTGTAGAAACAGTCTGTACTTCATCTACCGTTACATAAGTGAGCGACTGCATATCTGTAGCTTTGCTTCCTTTCACAGAAACTTTGTCGCCAATTTGTACTGTAGCGTTGCCCTGCATATACATGTTGCTTCCGTGTTCGGTATCGGTTGCCATGAATCCTTCGTCGGTGATGGCAGATACTAACACGTTCTTTATTGATACTACAGTTTCGTCGGCCAATGAATTAAGTTCACTAAGTTGGTATTCTTGGCAATCGCGATACTTGTCGCCTGCTTGCATTACTATAACATCTGTGCGGCTTGCCAATGTAGCACCTTTGAAAACCAAAGTCGCCTTACGCGGATTATCGGTAGCTCCGTCACGCATATTGTCGGTTACAGATATGGTTACATCCATAGTTCCGTTGCCTTGTGCCGGAGAAACCGTAACCCAGTCGGGGCATTCCGTAACCCAGTCGGCATCGGCATATACGGTTATTATTTTAGAATCGGCTTCTTTAGCGTCAAAGCTCAAAGAAGAGGCGCTTGCCAATACTGCTTTCGATAATGAAGTCCCTTCGTCTTTGCTGCAACCCCATGATAGGGTGAAGAGAAGAGATAATAATATGTAGTTAATATATTTCATAATCCTTTTTAAATGGTTTTGGTAAACATGAATACTTAGAAAGACAATCCGTCTGCCCATCCCGGATTTTGAGTAAGATTATTGTTGAGCGAACGTTCGTTGATAGGAATAGGATATAAATAATCTCGTACTTCGTCGAATTTAGTTCTGGCTATGTTTTTATGAAAGTCTAAATATCCATTGTTTTTGTCGCTAAGCAAGATGTCAGTTCCTATCTTGTACACTAACACTCCAGCGCCGGCAGTTGGTTTTGCTTCGCCTTCGTTATAGAGAATGATGTCGGCTTTTCCGTTACCAGATAGATCGTACGATCCGCTTCCGGGAAAATACATTCCGCGGATGGACTGATTGAGGCAGTAGCCTGCTTTCCAACGTACCAAGTCGTTATAGCGGAATCCTTCTTGTGTAAGTTCGATGGCGCGTTCACGGCGTATCTCCAGAATAACTCCTTTATTAGCTCCGGTTACATTTATGAATCCGGTTTCTGCGTCCGACAGGTATCTGTCTGGGTTGGCGTTAGCTTTTGCCATATTCAAGCCGGGCATTCCTACACGCTGACGAATCTTGTTTACTGATTTATCCAGGTCGTCTTGTGTCAGAGTTCCGAGTTCGGCTTTTGCTTCGGCATAATTCAATAATACTTCTGCGTATCTATATACAGGAAGGTCGCAAGTAGAGCGGTTGTTACGGTCTACGTTGCCGCCCGATGCTGTAGGCTCTTGCACAAACTTGATAGGCTGATAACCGGTAACGCTTACCGATAAGTCGGGAGCCAATATCTTAGTAGTACCTATTCTTGTATATCCCGGAGTACGGATGCTTTGTGCCAAGCGTGGGTCTCTGTCTTTAACCTCGTCGGTGAAAGTCATTGTTTGCCATCCTTCTTGGTCGGTAAATGCAGATCCGTCTTTTTTAAGATACATGTTTACCATTTTTCTGGTAAGTCCCGGGCGACCTTGTGTAGGTACAAGGGTATGTGCTGTGGCGTTGTGATAGATATTCAATCCGTAGTCGAACTTGATGGCGAAGATATACTCATCGGAGTTTGCGTTTTCTTCGGCAAAGAGAGTAAGATAATCGTTGTCGGGGTGTCCGGTGGTATATAGTTTATATTCTCCTCTGTTCATCAGTGTCTCGGCAGCGTCGGCTGCTTGCTGCAGATAGTAAGTATATTCTCCGTCTACTTTAGTTTCATGATATTTGCGATAAGTACCTTCGTACAGGCAGAAGCGCGATTTCAGTGCCAGTGCAGCACCTTTTGTTACTCGGTACGGATTGCTCTTCTCATCAGCTTTAGCCGGAAGGTTCTCTATGGCGTAGTCTATATCTTCTATCATGTGAGTCATTACCAGTTGACGTGAGTCGCGTGTCTTATACAGTGCGTCATCGTCCGAACCCAATTCTACGTCGTACCAAGGCACATCGCCAAAGCGTTTTATCTTTTCAAAATAGAAGAACGCTCTGAAGAAACGTGCTACGGCATTGTATTTTATAGCGGCGTTAGCGTCACTGCACTGACTGGTATATGCCAGCAGGGTATTTATTTTTCGTAAGTCGCCCCACGACCATCCGCCTCCCGATGCCGGCACGATACGTTTGGTTCCGCCAAGCATTTCATCGGATAAGTTTTGTTGTACATACAAGTCGCTTTGGTTATCGTATGGCGATTTATCCAATAAGTTATTGTAGAAAGTATTGCTGAACATTTGCAAGTCTGTCTCGGTTTTGAAGTAATCCGATTGTGAAATCTGGCTCTTGGGCTGCAAGTCTAGCAGATTGTCACAACTTGACAGTACGGTGAGCATTGATATTGCTCCTATTATAATTCGTTTCATTGTTATTCTTTTTAGTTTTGATTAAAAAGTAATGTCTACACCGAATGTGCAGGTTTTCTGCCACGGATAATAAGCGTTGTTATCTACACCGCTGCTACGATTGAATGCGGCTTCCGGGTCAACGTATTTGGTATGCTTTTTCAGAGGCGACCAATAACAGAGGTTTTCTCCTGAGAAGTAAACTCGTATCTGGTCTATGCCGATTTTTTTTGTCAGGCTAACCGGTACGGTATATCCTACGGTGAGGTTCTTAAGGCGCATGTAGCGTATGTTCTGCAGGTATCGGTCGTTTACATAGCTCATAGGGCCAGAAGTGGCAGAGTATGCCATTGGACGTGTAAAGTACGCATCGGGATTATCTTCAGCCCAAACGTCTTTCAAGAAATCTTTCTGCAGATAAGTAAGGTATGGGTAAGAGTAAGGTCCCCAGAATCCCATAGCCTGTCCAGTAGGATACCAATAATGGTTTCCGGTGCCCTGGAAGAATACAGAAGCGTCGAATCCTAACCAACGTACGCTGGCGTTAATTCCGTATGAAAGGCTTGGCAGTGAATTGCCTAGTATCTTGCGGTCGCCCGGTTTGTCAACGGTATTGCTTCCGATGCCCAATATACCGTCATTGTCCAAGTCTACAAACTTCAAGTCGCCTGCTTGCCATCCGCCAGTGATTCTTTTGTTGATGTAGCTCAAATCGACTTTTTTAGCGTATTCTTGTGCTTCTTCAGTGCTTTGGTATAATCCATCGGTAACGAATCCCCATATCTCGCCTATGCGCATACCTTCATAATACTTTTTGGCGAAAGTCTTGTCTTTGTTATCATACTTGGTGATATGGCTTTGATAGTCGCTGAGGTTGAATCCGAGGCTATATTCCAACGGGCTTCCGGCTACTGATATGCGGTCTCTCCATGTAAGCGACAGTTCATATCCTTTGGTTCTAAGGTCGGCGGTGTTCATCTGCGGAACGGTTGCTCCGTATACGGCAGGAAGTTCCACACCGTCGGTCAACATGTTTTTGGTGTTACGTACATATACGTCGGCTGTCAGGTTGAGGCGGTTATTAAGCATGGCCAAATCAAGACCTCCATCCCATTGTTCTGCTGTTTCCCAAGTAAGGTTAGAAGCTACCGGAGCACCTAGGGTAGAGTATTTAGCCATTGCACTACCTTCGTTGAACGAATAAGCACTGAAGTCGCTGATAGAAATCAGTCGCATATAAGTGTAGTACGAAGAAACGTTCTGATTACCCAAGCTACCGAATGATGCACGCAGTTTCAAGTTATCTACAACCTTACGCAGCGGCTTGAAGAAGTTTTCTTCAGAGATACGCCATCCCACAGAACCTGATGGGAATAATCCCCAGCGGTTGCCTTTAGCGAAACGAGATGTACCATCGTAGCGTCCGCTCACTTCAAACAGGTATCGCCCTTTGTAATCGTAGTTTAATCGTCCGAAGAATCCCATCAATGCATATTCGTTCTGTCCACCCGCTACTCCGGTAATAGTTTCACCTTCAGAGTTCTGTCCTACCAAGTTAAGGTCGTCAAGGGTAGTAGACGAAAGATTCTGTCCGTATGCGCTTACGTTCTTTATTCTTAATGTTTCGTAGTTCAGACCGATAACGCCCGTTAGGTGGTGTGCCTGACCGAAGGTGTTTTCGTAGTTGGCGTATGCATTGGCCGAGTAATAATTTCGTGTATTAACCGATTCATTCAATTGGTTTGCTCCGGCGCCTGTAGCGTAAACTCCCATTTCGGCATCCGGATATTCACGGAAATAGATATTGTTAGAACGGTTGGTGTTTCTTGTCTGATACAGCCTGTATGTAAAATCGGCTGTAAGGCTCAGGCTTTTTATAGGAGTGATAACCAGTCGGGTAGTATTAGAAAAATCGTTTGCACGATTTACGTTGCGGTGTGATCCTTCTCCTAATATAATGTGTCGGCCGTTTCCTACCTTATAGTTAAGATACGGGGTACTGTAAAGCCATGATCCGTCAGGGTTCTTCATAGGGAAACAAGCCAACGCATGTCTTGATCCGTAGGCTAATGTGTTTTGTACACTGCCGTCGCCCTGAAATGTGTATTGAGAACCATAGAACGATGTGTTGTTGGTCAACTTTGCGTATTTGTTGATAGTGAAATCTATTTTAGAGCGCAGGTTATACTTGCGATAGATATCTGGATTCTCTTTCAAGATACCTTTCTGATAATCGTAAGCTCCCGAAACCAAGTATTTTACATCTTTGTTTCCGCCGCTGAGCGAAATGTTATGCTGCTGTGTGGGATGGTTGTCTCTATACTGCATGTGCCACCAGTCGTAGTTTCCATAGTATACCCACTGCTTACGTCCGTTTCTTTCTTCTTCTACTACCCATGGGCGGTCTGGATTCTCTGTCTTATCGTTTACACGAGCAAGCAACTGCTGCATGTCGTGATCTGTATAGTTTACGTACAGTGTACCCGAATCGGCTTTCCAGAACTTATTGATAGTGTAAACCGACCAATATCCGGTTGTTTCATAATCGGTAGAAGTTGTAGGTGCTTCCCATCCAAAACGTCCGCTATATCTAACTGTTGCTTTTCCTTTTTGTTCGTTACCCGATTTGGTAGTAACCAATATCACACCAAAGGCTGCTCGTGCACCGTATACTGCAGCTGCCGAAGCGTCTTTTATGACAGAAATAGACTCAACGTCGTTAGGGTTGATGCGGTTCAAGTCGCCTTCCGCTCCATCGATAAGAACTAGCGGACTGGCTCCGTTGATAGAAGTGGTACCACGCACGTTGATGCTTGGCGAACTGCCCGGCACACCCGACGAAGTGGTGATGTTAAGTCCGGCTACCGAACCTTGCAGCATATTAGTTAGTGAGTGCGAAGCTCTGTCTATAAGCGATTTGCTTTCTACGGTAGAGATGGCTCCGGTAAGATTTACTTTTTTCTGAGTACCATAACCTACCACAACAGTTTCGCCCAGCACTACGGCATCTTCGACCATGTATACTTTGATATTATTCTGTGAAGGCGATACCTTTACATTCTGTGCTTGGTAGCCAATGTACGAGAATTCCAATACAACGTTTTGGTTGGATACCTGCAGGCTGAATGAACCATCGTCGGAAGTGATAGTTCCGTTTTGTGCATTGCTGGTCCTTACTGTTACTCCGACGAGCGGTTCTTTCTGTTCGTCGAATACTTTTCCGGATACGGTTCTGCTTTGCGCCGAAAGAGTGAATACACTCCCTACTATGAACGCAATCAGAATAATGAAAGTCTTAATACTTTTCATAAATCTCAGTTTGCTTTATAAGTGTCTATTGAAAATGCTTTAGGACGCTGCATGTTTTCTGTCCATGTATGTCCGAATTCGTCTTTTACGGTGATGATTAAATCAGTATTGGCGTCACCGGCTTTCACCTTGAAGAAGTGTGGAGCCTTTTCGGTGATGAAGGCTGGAGTCGATTTGAGATTTGCCGAGTTGAAACGTTTAACCGATAGTGCTGCTATGTGCAACGGGTCGTACGCCCATACTTCTTTCGGAGTCAGGTTGTTTCCTTTCTCGTCGGTTATGGTCAGAGTCCAGCGTGGGTTCCAGTTCCATATATTTATAAGTACTTCGTTGTTAGAGTTTGCCGGATAAGCGTTTACATACTGCATGTATTTCTCTTTTACTGCATCAGGTACATTTGTAGGCATTGATGGAACATCGGCCATAGAGAAATGAACATTATTCAAATCGTAAGTGCGGAACTGATAATCTTCGTTACGTCCAGTGGTCTTATATATATATTTAAAGTCCTTTCCGGCTATATCCCAGATGCCATATCCACCCGGTGCTCCGTCGAGGCTGATGTGTATGCCCGGAGTTAAGTAGCCCGACCACCACCAAGAAGCACAGATGGCTGCGGTGTTATGTTCGTAAAACTCATGTCCGCCTGTTACGGCATGTTGAGGCAGTACATTATAGTTTCTGTGAGTATGTCCGCTTACAAAGTGTACTTTATAGTCTTTCAGTATGCTGAACAACTGTGCTGTGTTAAGCTCGTCATGGTCGAGTGTAAATCCTTCTTTCTCTGAAGTAGCGAATACAGGAGCGTGCATCACTACAATCAGCGGAGTTTCTTTGTCAACGTAAGATAGGTCTTTAGCCAACCAATTGAGTTGCTCTGTAGAAATGCGAACCTCGTAGGCGCGCGAAGTGGTACCGTCGTATTTGCTGCAGTCTATATCGTCAATTACTACATAATGTACCTTACCTATATTGAACGAATAATATAGTGGTGATATGTTTGTTCTGAATTTAGAGCCGGCCTCAAAGTCGGATGTAGCTTTATAGTCGAAGTCGTGGTTTCCTATAGTATGGAATATTTGTATGTCTTTTACCAGACTATTCATGGTGTTCAGGTATTCAGGGATAGAATATTTATTGTTGTACCAATATAAATCCCAAGTCATATCGCCTAAGGTAATGGCGTACATCTTTTTGTTTGGAAAGCGATTTCTGTAGCTGTTGAAATCATCAGTGAAATCCTTAAACTGATTATTGTCGTTAGTGCGGTTGGCCAAGTGCATATCGCCCAAGAAGAACACCTTATAATCATCTTGGCCCGACACCTTATTAAGACTGAAGTCAATACGTTCTGCGGTATCCGCATTACTTTTGTCTTTAAATGATTTGTAGAACAACGGTAGAATGCCATCGGATGCTACTTCGTAGTTTGCTGGAATCGAGATGAAAACATATCCGTTTTTCTTCTTCGATTTCAGCTGATATATACCTTGCTCGTTGGTAGTGGTGGTTTCTTCACCATCGGATACTACCACACCCTTAATACCACCTTCTTCCGACGATACGATTCCGTATGCAGTGGTACCCTTGTCAAGGGTGAAGTCGAGTTTATCGATAAGATTGATATAAATACGTCCTTCAGATTTCTTGCGGTTGTTGCGCTTTATAGAAACATTGTAGTAACCGCTTTCGCAATCTTTGGGAATCTTTACGCTGAAATTATTAGCTTCTACTTTAACTAACGGGCAAATGTATGATATACCATTGTCCGACTCTAAGATGAATGTGTCTGATTCTTTGAGCGATTGTCCTTCTGTGAGACTGAAAGTACAAATTCTTTCGCTTTTTGTAACTGTAGCTTGTTTTGGCAGGTCAATGCTGATGTTAAATTCGTCTGCCGAGATTTCCGGACTGTTTTCATTGTTGCATGCAAACAATGGAAAGAATATGGCTATTACAAGCCATAATAAAAACTGTGTTGTTGTTCTCATATGAGTTAATAGTTTGTCTTTTAAGACCATAATGGTCCTCTCTAAAATCTGGTGCAAAGAAATACAGAGCACTTTTCATCAATAATGCATGCGTGTTACGTTTCCGTTAAGACTGATTATAGAACAAATTATATGGAAATTCTGAAATTCTTTAACGAAAGTGTCTTACTTCGACCGAAGTAAGCATGCGTATCGACCGATGTGAGCATTCGTAACGGTCGATGTGAACGCGCGTATCGTTCGAAGTAAGACGACTTCATTAAAGAATTAGTATATGAGTGAAATATTTTTCTTAAATACTTTGTTTTTGAAATGATTTCACTTAAATTGCGTAACGCAAAACATTAACACATGAATACATTTAAATGCTTTTTATCGGCTTTATTGTTCTTGGTCCCTTCTGCAATGTCTGCTCATAAGACAGATCCTGCAAGAAATGTAATTCAACGTGCAATAGGTGAACAACACGTCAATATCTCTCTGACAGTTAGAGGAGATAAAGGAAATAACTACTTTAGTTATAAAGTAAAGAACGGCAAACTACAGATCCAGGGTTCAGATAATGTAGCTTTGTGTAGGGGCTTCTATGATTATGTGAAGTCTAATCACATGGGAATCTTTTCATGGAGTGGTAATAATATTACTATTCCAACAGAATTACAGGACCAGGGACTGAAAAAGAGAGTTTGTCCTTTTGAAAATCATTACTATTTCAATGTGGTAACGTACGGATATACTATGCCGTATTGGGACTGGAACAGATGGGAAAAGGAAATAGACTGGATGGCGCTGCATGGCGTAAATATGCCGCTGGCATTGGTAGCAAATGAAGCTATCTCGGCCAGAGTATGGAGCAAGTTAGGTTTGACTGATAAAGAAATTGGCGATTACTTTGCTGGTCCGGCTCATCTTCCTTGGATGCGTATGGGTAACATCAGCAACATAGACGGACCGCTGACTGATACATGGCACAATCAGCAAATAGCCTTGCAGCATAAAATCTTGAAACGTATGAAAGAACTGGGCATGAAGCCTATCTGTCCTGCTTTTGCCGGATTTGTTCCGAAGGCTATCAAACGTCTTTATCCAGAAGTATCTTTCTCTGAAACTACTTGGGCAGGTGCTTTCCATAACTGGATGCTTTCACCAAAGGATGAGTTGTTCCATACCATCGGTAAAATGTTTATCGAGGAATGGGAGAAGGAATTTGGTAAGAATGATTATTATATAGCTGATAGCTTCAATGAAATGGATATTCCATTCCCTCCAAAGGATGATCCAAAGCGTTATTCACTCTTGGCTGATTATGGCGAACGTGTTTATAAGTCAATCAGAGATGGTAATAAAGATGCTGTATGGGTAATGCAGGGATGGATGTTTGGCTATATGCGTGATATCTGGGATTATAAGACACTGCAGGCACTGGTAAGCAAGGTGCCAGATGATAAGATGTTGATTCTTGACTTGGCAGTAGATTATAACAAGCATTTCTGGCATTCGGAGGTCAACTGGGAATTCTATAAGGGTTTCTATAACAAGCCTTGGGTGTATAGCGTGATTCCGAATATGGGTGGTAAGTGTGGTCTTACTGGTGTATTGGACTTCTATGCCAACGGACACTGGGAAGCACTCCGCTCTGCTAATAAAGGTAATCTTGTAGCTTTTGGTATGGCTCCAGAAGGTATTGAAAATAATGAAGTAATCTATGAATTGCTTTCAGATGCGGGTTGGGCTGATAAGGAAATAGACTTGCGTCAGTGGTTGAAAGACTATTCTATATGTCGTTACAGCAGTTACTCGGAAGAACTCCAGGCATTCTGGAACCACATGCTGGCTTCTGTGTATGGTACCTTTACTGACCATCCTCGTTACAACTGGCAGTTCCGTCCAAGTGCAACAAGCAGAGGCTCTATCAATGCATGTGAATCGTTTTATCAGGGTATAGAGAAACTGATGAATGCGCCAGAAGCATTGAAGAAATCGGAATTATTCCAGTATGACCTGGCTCAGTGGGCAGCTGCTTATGTAGGTGGTAAGTTAGAATTGCTTACTAAACACATAGAACGTGCTTATGAGGAAGAAAACCTCATGCTGGCTCACAGTTTGGAAACACAGTTTGAGTCGCTAATGCTGCGTATTGATGCCCTCCTTTCACCGTTCCCAACTACTAATATGCAGGAATGGGTAAACAAGGCTAGAGCTTATGGTACTACTCAGCAGCAAGCTGATAAGTATGAAAGCAATGCTCGAAGAATTATTACTATCTGGGGTCCTCCTATTGATGACTACTCAGCACGTATATGGTCTGGTCTTATCCGTGACTATTACTTGCCAAGATGGAAGGCTTACTTTGCACAGAAGAAATCGGGCAAGAACTTCGATTTTGCTAAATGGGAAGCACAGTGGGTAGAAAAGACGCTGGGCTTCAGTAAGGTGGTTGCTCCTAAGGATATCGCTCAGGAAGCTATTCGTCTGATTCAGGATGCTTACTTCATTCAGCCTGTGGGCGAGGCGGTTGCCAAATTCGGTAGCTGGACTAAGGCCGATGTGAAAACCAACTGGAAGGAAATGGAGTGGAGTATTTCTAAATCTCAGTTGAACAACTTGAAGGGTATTCGTGTTCGTGCCAAGGGTGGTGATGTAACCATTGCATCTGTCAGCCTCTGGGCAGATGGTAAGAACGTAAAAGAGGTGAACGAAGAAAAAACTACTTCGCCTACTTGCTACTATGATTTTGTTTGCGACAAGAACATAGCAGGAAATAATACACTTGTACTGAAAATTAAATTCAAACAGTCTCAAGATAAAGCCTCTTCAGGTTCTCTTGAAGCAGTATATTGATACACATGAAACAATTCGTACATGATACTGAAGGCAGCTATTATTTGTAGCTGCTCATCAGGTTCGCAATTCCCTTTTACCATTGCTCTTGAACAATGGAAACTGGAAGAGGTGGGTAACCATCGTGCGGTGGTTACCGTAGGTGAAAACCATGAAACTGTAGTGGCTAAACTGCTTTGCGTAATTCGTCCTCATAATCCGCTTCAAAGTAAAGTGTGGTGACATCATAGAATAGCTTTACCTCAAAGTAAGCAAACTATAACAAGAACAATGCTTATGAAACGTCATCAACGGATCGCACCATTGTTTAATGATGAGTTTTGGGGTACGCGCATTGACGAAGTCAGGAAAAAGGATGTGCATCGTGCATTACGACACACCTCCAATATAGTATATAAGCTATAAGTAGCTTATTGTTTGCAAATAGTTGTGATAGTTATATTTTATTCCTCCTCCTCTTCAATATCAGCTATTTTCTTCAATGACAATTCATCGAACCAATAGTCCAGATTTGTGCGGTCGGGAGTAGTTTCCAATTAATGTCACATGTATATTGGTAATAAGCTATAGCTTTTTACACTTTGATATCAGTATTCCGTTTTATCATCTTTTTTCTTCCACATTCTGAATGCTTGCAGAGCTTCTTGGCGCATAAGCGGCTCGGATGGGAGTCGGCGTCTGATGGGTGGAAGAGCTAATTCATCGTAGATGAACGAGTCGTCGAAGCCGATGTCTTTGGCGTCGTCTTTTGTGTTGGCGTAATATATTTTATCAAGGTGTGCCCAGTATATTGCTCCTAGGCACATGGGGCATGGCTCGCAAGATGTGTAGATGTCGTAGCCGCTAAGGTCGAATGTGCCCAGCTTGGTTGCCGCTTGGCGGATGGCGTTTACTTCGGCGTGTGCGGTGGGGTCGTTGTTCGATGTTACTCTGTTAACTCCCGTAGCCAATATGTTTCCTGCTTTGTCGGCAATGACAGCCCCAAACGGACCTCCGTTATTGTTGACGTTGTCTGTGGATAGCTCTATGGCTTTCTGCATCAGTTCTTTTTGTGTCATAATATGTATAAATAGAGTGTTATTACTTGGCATCATCCTGATGTGAATCGGGCTGATGAATGATTTTCAGGAATGTTTCTATATCTTTCTGTATGAGTTTGTATTGTGGCGATTCCTTATAATTAGTGTTTTTATGTATCACCTGTTCCACTCCCATCTGGCTGCGCTGATAGGCGGTAAGCTCGTTCTGCAGTTGCGTTTTGTGCATGGCGAGTTGATAAATCTGCGCTTCGCGTTCACGGCGGAGGGTTGTGCATACAGGAATCAGCATTTTCATCACTACATTATCCATGATGTGATGTCCTTGTATATACATATAGGTGTTGTCGGGTGTTACTCCAAGTTTGGCGAATTCTTTTTTCATGCTCTCTATCTCATCTAAGGCTTCGGCGTGTCTATGCTCTAGTTCTTGTAACTTGCGACGCACTTTACGGCTCATTATGTTCAAGCTGTTTTCTGGATGATTAGTGCTAAATCGTTCCACTTTTACGAAAGAGCAGAAATCTAGCAAAGAGAACTCGCATAATATGTTTTTCCGGTAGAACCATATAGACCATATAAAAAGAGGATAAGCTATTTGCGAATACAGTTTCATGTATGCCGAAAAGTCTATCAAGGCATGGTCGTTAAGCGTAGCCATTACGCATACTTCGTGCAGACCTTCGGCGTAGCAGTGAAAGTTTTCTATGGCATACGCGTATGTCTGCATCACGTACGGACTCTCTATGATGTATCGCGAGGTGTGCGTGCGTCCTTGCAGCAGATAATCGTAATCGCTGTCTACACAAGCTATCATGTTTTCGCCCAATTTAGTTCCCAACTGATTCATCAGTACGGTTTTCTTGCCCTTGGCCAGAGAGCGTTTCGATGGAAGCATCACTTCGAAATATCGAGTGTCGTCTTCATATTCAGCCAATAGGGAACGCCAAAAAGAGATATCGTCATAACTTTCCACGTATGCCACAATTTTTCTTTTTGCATGTTTGGGCTTTAAGTTATTGACCGCCCCTATATAGAGTGAGGTCAGGTTTTCGGTCAGTCGTTTTCCCATGGCGATACATTTTTATATATATGTAGTAATGTCGCTCACTTCGGTCACCGCGTCTACCCATCCGTTCATGATTAGCGCGGGCGAGTGGGTGGTAAGAATTATCTGCACGTTAGGGTTTAGCTGGCGTATCAGTTCGATTAGGCGTTGCTGCCACTCTACGTGCAGCGATATTTCGGGCTCGTCCATAAATAGAGTGTAGTGCTGATTGTCTTGTACCAATACTGTTAGCAATATCACCAGCATCTGTTTTTCGCCCGACGACAGTTGGTATGGAGTAAGCGTATCGCCGTCTTGGAAGAACAGTATTTCGTTGCTCTGGCGGTTTATCTTTTTGTTGGTCTCGCTGAATAGCTCATCTATCAAGTCCTGGAATTTTGTCTTGGCTTGCGATAAGGCAGTGGCTTGCAGATGTCCGTCGGGCGAGCCGCTTGTCAGGGCTTTTATGATGCGGTTGCCTATATTTACTTGATAGTCCAGATAACTGCGCTGCAGTTGATACAACTGCCAGTCGAGTTCGGTCCTAACATTCTGGTTGCCTATTTTCTCAAGCAACGCAGAGCTGATGAGCGGACGGTCGAAGCTGCGTATCACGTTGAATTTTACAAAGGTGGCGTCTTCGGGATAGAACTCGAAATTCACTCCCGGTTTAATGCCGTTGGTCAGAGTACCGCCCACCAGTTTGTCGAGTGTGCGTACCGAGTCGTTCAGAATAGTACTCTTGCCTATTCCGTTCACTCCGCTTAAGATATTCACGTCCGGACGAAGCGCCCATGAAATGTTCTTGCGTCCCCATAGACCTTTTATCTCAATGTTTTTAATGTAATCTGCCTGCTTTTTCATGATACAATGCTTTTTGTGTGCATAACAAAAATAAGGATTCTTGTAGAATAAATCAATTTTTATGTTTCTCATTTTTTAGAATCGCTACCTTTGTACCATAAAATGTAACGAAAAGAATAGTAGCAACGTGCAATGAAAGGGAATACTGACACTATAAAATCGCCTATACTTTATCTTCAGCATCAATATGAATTGTTGAAGATGGAGTACGATTACGAGAAAGAGCAATTCAAGCAGCAAACAGAAGTGATGGGCATAGGGCGCAAGATAAAGCGTGGCATGTGTTGGTATCCTGTCAGTTTGGGGCGTAGCTATTACAATGCGCTTAATCAGTTCGTGGTAGAGGTGGAGCGTCGCGAAGATAAGGACATAGAGCATTTATTTGAATACGGTCGTCCGGTATGCTTCTTCACGGCTTTGCCCGGAGGCAAGTTGAGCTATCTTAATTTCGTGGCTACCGTGAACTATGTAGAAGACGACCGCATGGTGGTGATATTGCCCGGTCCAGAGGCTTTGGTGGCTTTGCAGAGCAGAGACGAGCTTGGCGTGCAATTGTATTTCGACGAGACCAGTTATCGACTGATGTTTGAGGCGATGAATCAGGTAATCAGTGCCAAGAACAATCGTTTGGCAGAGTTGCGCGATATCTTTCATGGTACTCAGCCTTCGTCTACATTCTCCTTTCAGCCCGTACGTTTTCCGTGGCTCAACGCTACGCAAGACGCTGCAGTAAATAAGGTGCTTCATGCTAAAGACGTGGCTATAGTGCACGGCCCTCCCGGAACAGGAAAGACTACTACTATGGTTGAGGCTATTTATGAAACGTTGCATCGCGAAAATCAGGTATTGGTGTGTGCGCAGAGTAATATGGCGGTCGATTGGATTAGTGAAAAATTGGTAGACCGTGGCGTAAGCGTATTACGTATCGGAAATCCTAGTAGGGTAAACGATAAGATGCTTTCTTTTACTTACGAACGGCGCTTCGAGTCGCATCCCGATTACACACAACTGTGGGGAATACGTAAGGCGATAAGAGATCTTTATGCACAGATGCGTAAGCGATCCGACCGTGAGGCGATTCGCACCAAGATAAATTCGTTGAAAGACAGAGCTAATGAACTGGAGATTCGAATAAATGCCGACTTGTTTTCCGAAGCCAGAGTGATAGCCTGCACCTTGGTGAGCAGCGCCAATCGCTTGCTGATGGGGCAGAAGTTCGGCACAGTGTTTATAGATGAGGCTGCTCAGGCATTAGAACCGGCGTGCTGGATAGCCATACGTAAGGCCGACCGTGTGATATTGGCAGGCGACCATTGCCAGCTTCCGCCTACGGTGAAGTGTCCGCAGTCGGTGCGTGGCGGCTTGGGGCATACGCTTATGCAGAGCATCGTGAAGAATAAGCCCGAAACGGTATCGCTACTTACATTGCAGTATCGCATGAACGATGAAATAATGCGTTTCTCTTCCGATTGGTTCTACGATGGTCGACTTCAGGCGGCTCCCGAAGTGAAATACCGTGGAATATTAGATTACGATACTGCCATTGAGTGGGTAAATACAGAAGGCATGGACTGCAACGAAGAGTTTGTAGGCGAAAGCTACGGACGCATCAACAAGGCAGAAGCCGAATTGTCGGTAGGCAAACTGAAAGATTACATTCAGAAGATAGGCAAGGACCGCTTCCTTGACGAGCGCATAGACATCGGACTTATTTCTCCTTATAAGGCACAGGTGCAGTATCTGCGTGGCCTGATACGGCGCGACGCATTTTTCAAACCTTATCGTCAAGCCATAACCGTAAATACGGTCGATGGATTTCAAGGGCAGGAGCGAGACGTTATCATCATCAGTCTGGTACGTGCCAACGAAGAAGGAAACATCGGCTTCCTTAACGACCTGCGGCGAATGAACGTAGCCATGACTCGTGCCCGTATGAAGCTTGTCATCATGGGAGATGCTTCAACGCTTACCAAGCACGCTTTCTATCGTAAACTGTTTGATTATATAACTGAATTGAACGGATAAAAAATTTTGCCGCATGAAATAGGGTTGTTTCATGCGGCAATTTTTTGCTTCTAGGTTTTGATATTAGAGCAAAACATTAGTGAACGGATGATTTTGTTGTTTCGATAAAGGTAATTTTAGTTTTTGATGCAAATAATGACCTTGTGAAAGGTGCTTGCTATTAAAATGCTCTTTAAATTAAAATAAATATATCAAAAAGATTGATGTTTTAATTTTTATTTGCACTTTTGCTTAGCTGTCGCTGAATTTACTGCTTGATTTTGCAACACAAAGGCATGTGAATTCTGCAATAGAAGAAAAACTTGGACAATTTATTGCTGTTCAGTGGATTATGATGTTATAATTAATGTGTTGCGGAACAAATTTATTTAGAGAGGATTATGAAGTACAACAAAGGAGAGAATGTCGGGTGGCTATGCCTTCTGGCATTGCTATGGTTTTGCTTTTTACCAGTGATGGCGCAGAACCAAAAAGTGGTTACGAGTGGCAACGTGACAGGTAGAGTAATCGACCAAAATGGAGATCCGCTGGTAGGCGTGTCTGTGTATGTAAAAGGCTCGATGGCAGGTACTATAACCGACGTTAAAGGTTATTTTGAAATGCCTTCGCATGGAAAGAAAGAGCTGAAAATGGTTTTTTCTTTCATTGGAATGAAACAGCGCGAGATGACTTGGAAAGGTAAAAGTCTGACCGTGGTGTTAGAAGACGATTTGCAAAGGATAGATGAAGTCGTTGTGACGGGATATCAGGAAATTGACCGTAGAAAATTGGCGAGTTCTATCCTTTCTGTAAAAGGAGACGACTTGAAAGGCGGAGAGTACTTGTCGGTGGACAAGATGTTGCAAGGACGTTTGCCTGGTGTGGCAGTAATTAATATGTCGTCTACTCCTGGTGCGGCTCCTAAAATCCGTATCCGTGGTTCTTCGTCAATTACCGGAAACAGAGAGCCGGTATGGGTTGTAGACGGTATCATTCTTGAAGAATCGGTAAATATTTCTACTGAAGAGCTGAACAGCCCTGACAAGGTTAACTTGATAGGAAATGCCATCAGTTCGCTTAATCCGGAAGATATAGACCGTGTAGATATCCTGAAGGATGCAAGTGCAACGGCCATTTATGGTGTGAAGGCAGCTAATGGAGTCATTGTGGTTACCACTAAGCACGGAAAGAATCAGAAGCCTTCCATTAATTATACTACAACATTAGGCATTACAGCTCCTCCTACATACGATAAAATGTTCCGTATGAATTCGGCAGATAGAGTAGATATGTCTATCGAGATGCAAGAAAGAGGACTTTCGTTTGGTAGTTACAAGCCTTCAGACATAGGTTATGAAGGGGCTTTGCAGCATTTATGGAATAAGGAGATTACGTATGGTCAGTTCTTGGGTCAGGTAAAGGCTTTGAAAGAACTGAATACAGATTGGTACGATTTACTTTTCCGTACGGCATTTACACAGCAACATTCTATTTCTGTTACCGGTGGTAATGACCGCAGTGATTATTATTTGTCAGTAGGTTTTGCTGATAACCAAAGTGTTACCATAGGCGAGGGCTTGAAGCGTTATAACGTGTTGGCCAAGGTTAATACTAAGCTGAACAAAGACATTACGCTTGGATTCAAGGTAACTGGCGCACTTTCGCAGGCCGACCATCCGCACGCTTCGGTAACTCCTTATGAATATGCCTATAATACTTCTAGAGCCATTCCGGTAAGAAATGCCGCTGGCGATTTGTATTATTACGCTAATGAATCAGGATATAACGGTATGTTGATGTATAACATATTGACCTTAATTCCGCAACACTATTATAAAATATTTTTTTTAAGTACCTGAGCAACA
>ENA-UEYI01001403-UEYI01001403.1-human-gut-metagenome-genome-assembly--contig:-NODE-1403-length-20393-cov-3.652786_pt1 | contig 20393 bp, 15 predicted proteins | sample MGYA00242900_ERZ507916 | MGnify/ENA primary metagenome ERZ507916 (study PRJEB26167, sample SAMN06115521) | human gut metagenome | host: Homo sapiens | place: China:Chongqing | collected 2015-09-02...
GGAACTGGGTGGGATGGTCGATGGCATTAATGGTGTACTCCAACAGTTTGTCATAAACTTCTGTAGAATCCGAATATTTGTCATTCAGATCCAGCTTGCTGACATCGATCCAGTTCATGGCGATGCAATACTGCAGATACTCCTTTAAGGAGATCACTTCCTCCTTCGCCCAGGCCGTCTGCGTAGCATCGTTATCATCCACCAGTTCCTTCATGATCACGCCTTCCTCCCGAAGGAGGCTTACGATATTACTCTGGTAAACCTGATATTCCTTGGAAAGCTTGCTATAGGGAGTTGCCCCTTCTGTAAGTTCGTAAGTCAGTCTGTCGTAAACACCCTGCTTATACTCCAGATAAGCGGCATAGACTGCCTGTTCCGTTTCACCGGCATCCTCTGCCTCAAAGTGTTTGCGATCCAGAATATTATTATTGATCATTGTAAAATATACATCATAGATCGGAATCTTAATTGAGGAGCTTTTCGCATTTTCCGGCAGATTAAACTCTTTGGCATTGATAATCTTGCTGGATACCAGGCCTGCCAGTTTTTGCTCCACAATATTGTAGACTGCTTCCGTAAGATCCTTGTCAATGGTCAGGTAGACGTCCGCTCCCGGCTGGGCCTCTTTCCGCTCCAGGATGGTAATTACCTTACCGGTATTATCTACCACCACTTTTTCACTGCCCTTGGTACCCTGCAGAGTAGTCTCCATATATGCCTCAATACCACTCTTACCTACCACATCATTGATGGTATAGGTATCCTCCAGGCCGCCTTCCGTCACCACCTGGTCATTTAACTCTGCCAGTTCATCGGAAGAGATTTTGCCGGTATATCCCAGCACATGGGCGAAATATTTGCTGTCTATGTAGTGGCGCACCGTATCCTCTACGATGGACACACCGTCCAGCTGGTCGGAATTCTCCATGATCACCGCCACTGTCTCCGCACTGACATTGGTAGCCACAGTGGTTCCCACATATTTCCGGAAGGAGGTCAGATTCATGGCATACCGGATGGTTACCATCTGCAGCCACTCCTCTTTGGTATAACCTTTCCCCGGCACGAAGGGGGTCTTGGTGTTCTCGGGATCTTCGTATTGACCGATAGCAAAGCCCTTGGCACTGCTTAAGTACTCTATCAGTTCCTGGGCTGTCATGGCTTTTTCTTCTTCACTAAGCTCGTCTATGGTTCTGTATCCAAGCACATCCGCCTGAAAACGAAGCAGCGCCGTACCATCCACGGAATAGGCATAATCGCCGTCTTCATCAATAATGATCTTAAAATCCGTGATCACACTGTCACCGTTTTTCTCGATCAGCTTTATCAGCCGATAGACAACGTCATTGACCTTTGCGTTCTTATTCCGGCTGGACTCAAACACATCCTCGATCTTCACAGAATAAGCCAGTTCATTTTCCGCCAGTACATTGCCGTTCCTGTCCAGGATCCGTCCTCTGGTACTGGATATATCCCTGGTCTTCTCGATCTGAAGGATAAAGTCGTTCAGATACTCTTCTCCGTTTACGATCTGCAGGTTGAAACAGCGGTAAAGCAGAACACCGGCAAAAAAAGCAAACAGTATCATAAGTACTGTCAGTCTGCTGGTCACAATATTAATAATGTGATCTCTAATTTCACGAAACAAATTTCTGTGCGCTCCTTTTTTCCTTCTCCTCCAGTTTCTGATTAATCTTCAGGATCAGAGGATACAAAATAATCGTAACAACGATGGTGTAAAGTGCCTCCGGCAGGATCACACTTGTAAAATAATACGGGAAATGAAAACGCCCTCTCAGAAGAAACATCAGAATATAGCACAACAGTCCATAGGAAATATCGCTCACCACAATGAGTGCCAACGGCAATTTAATATCCTCCGGATAAAAGATTCTGCAGAATTTCCCGTTTATAAATCCTATGTACATCATGATCATGGCATAGAAACCTAAAAAACTGCCAAAAAAGATATCGCATAACAGCCCGCTGAAAAAACCGATCAGAAGTCCTTCCTTTTCCCCTCTCATAAATCCGAAAGAAGAAGTCAGAATGATCATCAGATTGGGAATGATCCCTCCCAGCGCAAGGCTGTTAAATACACTGCATTGTAAAATGAAGCACAGGACAACAAACAGAGTCACAATCACGTTTCGCGGGATACTGCTATTATTTTCCATCCGTGTTGCCTCCGCTTGGAATCTGTTGCTTTTTATCTGTGATCACCAGGACTTCACTCAGATGTTCAAAATCCACCACCGGAGTTAAATATCCCGACTTGGTCAGATTGTTGGTATCCTTATTGATCGTGCTGATATAACCGATCAGGATATTCGGAAGATATTTGTCACTGATATCGGAAGTGACTACCTTATCTCCCTCCACAACCGCATCCTGACTGTCCACCAGTTTGCTAAAGGAAATGACTCCCTGCGCCATAAGCTGCAGGTCTCCCGATACGATCAGGTTATCCCCGGTAGCCAGTGTCATGCCGCTGACGTTGGAATTATCTGAGATGATCGAAGTCACTCTGGACCAGTTCGGGCCCACAGAAGTAATGCGGCCTACCAGGCCTCCCCCCGCTATAACATTCATATCGTCCGCCAGTCCGTCATTGGATCCCTTATCAATAACAAAGGAAGAATACCAGTTGCCGGAATCTCTGCTGATGATCCGGGCTCCGATCTTATTATAATCTCCGTATTCCTCATCCAGCTCCAATAAGCCTCTTAATTCATTCAATTCATATTTGTCCTGCTGCAGCAGAGTGTTTTCCTCCGTGAGCGATGCCACCTGCTCCTTCAGGGCACTGTTCTCCGCTAAAAGTGTGCGGATCTGCACCAGTTCATCCGAACGGTTTGATAGCCATTCTCCCGCCTTAGCGATGCCCTGTTCAAAGGGAACGATCACATATCCCACCACACGGTTAAACGGGCGGTTAAACACATTGGTCCCGAAGGTCACCAACATCATTACAGTACACAGGATAGTTAAAATAAAAAGGAGATATTTACTCGGTAAAGTAAACCTCTCCCCTTTTCTTTTTACGACTGGGCTCATTTACTCATCCCTTCAATTGCGTAAGCTACAGATTTATAGTTATCATCCTTGATGATCTTGGCAAGTCCCATTGCCACGCTGGTCAGAGGATTCTCTGCTACATTAACATGCAGTCCGGTACCGGTTGCCAGTCTCTCAGCTAAATGGTTCACCTGGGATGCGCCGCCGGTCAGATAAATGCCGTGACGATAAATATCCGCTGCCAGTTCGGGCGGAGTTCTCTCCAAAATCACCTTTACATTATCGATAATCGTATTGAAATGCTCTTCCAGGGACTCATCCACCATTTTTGTGGGGATCTCACGTTCTACCGGAAGACCGGTCACAATATCTCTGCCGTATACGATGGCACCCTTGCCCTCTTCTTCCAGTTCTTTCAGGGCAATCTTTACATTTTCCGCTGTCTTGCCACCGATGATCAGTGAGAATTCTCTTCTGACTGCGGCACGGATGGCATCGTCAAATTTCATACCACCCACCTTGATCAGACGGCTTAATACGATACCACCCAAAGACAGAATGGAGATCTCCGTGGTCTCGTAACCGACATTTACCACCAGCACACCCTGGGAATTTTTCACATCGATATCCAGTCCCAGGCCGTCGGCTACCGCCTTTTCCACTACCATGATCTTTTTAGCTTTTACGTTTGCTCCCTTGACCAGATCGTAGAACGCCCTTTTTTCCACCTCAGTGACATCCGTCGGCACCGCAATGAAGAAATCGGAAGGCTTGGTATTGCCTTTTTGCAGATCTCCGATAAAATACTTCACCAAAGTCTCCATATTTTTAATATCCGCGATCACACCGTTGGAAAGCGGATAAGAAATATGAATATTACTGGGCGCTTTTTCATACATTTCAAATGCAGAGTTTCCGTAAGCAAATAAAGTATTTTTGTTCTCGATGGCAATCATATTCTTCTCGATCATAATGTTGTCATCATTGCGATTATAGATTTTTATATTGTTGGTACCGAGGTCGATACCGAATGCGTTGTTTGCCACTGTCGTTTTCCTTTCTTATATCATCTCAATAATTTTTGTTCTTTAAAGCTAGTATACCTGTTATCCCCAATAATAATGTGGTCTAACAGTGGAATATCCATCTGTTCTCCCGCTCCAGCCACGTTGTCGGTAAGTTCTCTGTCCCCTCTGCTGGGCGTCGGATCACCGCTGGGATGGTTATGCACAAGGATGATATTCACCGCTTTGTCTTTCAATGCTTCTAAAAATATCTCTCTGGGAGAGATCAGAGCCATATTCACACAGCCGTCCGACAGCTTTTTCTCCCGGATCAACTGTCCCTTGGCATCCAGGCAGAGCAGATACACACATTCTGTATCCTTATGTCGCAGCTTCTCCATGAAATATTCCGCCACCATATCCGCACGGGTAAAACAGATCCCGGTGCTTGCTCTCGCCCGGCTCATACGATTGGATAATTCAGCGATGCATTTTAATTTCACTGCTTTCACTATGCCGATCCCACGGATCTGTGTCAATTCCTCCACGCTTACATCGTGCAGACCCAAAAGTCCTTCCCTGGGATATTTTGCCAGTGCCAGGACCTTTTCTGCCAGCTCCACTGCGGAAGTATCTTTGGTTCCTGTCCGCAGGATGACTGCCAGAAGTTCCGCCTCCGTAAGGTTCTCCGGTCCGAAGTTTAAGAATCTCTCATAAGGCAGCTGTAAATCCGTTACATGTTGTGTTAATTTTGCAGGCATAAGTCTCCTTCTGCCTTCTCCGACGTATGTTCTCTAACGGATAAAACGGTATACCACAAAAGCAATGATCACACCGATCACACTCGCTATGGTAATATTGAACTCCAGCCCAAAGGTAAGAATGATAAAACCAAGATTCAGTTCTACCGGACTGCTGAGTCCGAAATTTTGTCCGTAATTCAGAAAGGTACCGTCAAAGTAAGTTCCTATAAATCTGCCGATCACAAATCCGATCAGCACAAGTACAACCAAAACCCAATTAATTCTCTTCAAACTACTTCCTCTTCTTTCTTTCGTGTACACTTTCCGGATCCGATGGGGTGCTCCCCGCGAGCCTCCATCTTCCATACGTCTTTTAATACTATCACAAAAAGCTTCTTCTGTACACAAATTTAGTGGATTTTATTTTGCGCTTTTTCTACAGGATTCGTATTTTCTGGCAGGTTCTACATTGCCTGCCTTAGCTGTTCTTCTGTCACGATTCCCTTCTGCAGCAACGCCTGCAGGGATTTCAAAATGCCGAACTTGGCATGCTGCCAGGTCAGTCCACCCTGAAAATATACGGCATAGGGTGGCTTAATGGGACCATCTGCGGACAGCTCAATGGAGGATCCGGATACGAATGCCCCTGCCGCCATGATGACCTGTGCATCATATCCCGGCATATCCCAGGGTTCCGGTGTCACATGGCTGTCTACCGGAGCCGCTGCCTGAATTCCCTGGCAGAAGCCGATGACGCCTTCCGGCTGTCCAAACGTTATCGCCTGGATAATATCATGTCTGCTCTCCGTACCGTTCGGTACTACCGCAAAACCTAATTTTTCATAGACATTAGCTGCAAAGATCGCTCCCTTTAATGCACCCGCCGTCACAGTAGGCGCCAGGAAAAATCCCTGATAAAAATCCTTCAGAATGCCAAGAGATGCTCCTACTTCCTTACCGAGTCCTGGGGATGTCAGACGGTATGCAGCATTTTCCACACACTCTTTTTTACCGGCAATATAACCGCCAATAGGTGCCAGTCCGCCGCCGGGGTTTTTGATGAGGGATCCCACGATCATGTCCGCACCCACATCGGAGGGTTCCATCGTCTCCACGAATTCTCCGTAGCAGTTATCCACCATACAGATCACATCCGGCTTGATGCCTTTGATAAAGGCGATCAGCTCGCCGATCCGCTGTACGGACAGGGTCGGTCTGGTCTGATATCCCTTGGATCTCTGAATGGTTACCAGATGGGTCTTCTCATGAATGTTTTCACGGATCTTATCATAGTCAAAGTTTCCGTCCGGCAGCAGGTCTACCTGGCGATAGGTTACACCGTATTCTGCCAGAGACCCTTTAGACGGGCGGATGCCGATGACTTCTTCCAAAGTATCATAAGGCTTGCCTACGGGGGACAGCAGCTCGTCTCCGGGTCTTAAGTTGCTCATCAGAGCCAGTGCCAGTGCATGGGTACCACAGGTGATCTGGGGACGCACCAGAGCATCCTCTGTGTGGAACGTTGCCGCATAAACCGCCTCTAAGGTATCCCTTCCCAGGTCGTTATATCCGTAGCCGGTAGTCCCCAGCAGGCAGGCTTCACTTACCTGATGCTGTTGCATGGCTTTTACCACCTTTAACTGATTATACTCCGCATTCCGGTCCACCTCGTCAAAACGCTCCCGTAGGCTTTTCTCAATGGCACACCCATAGTCATATACCGTCTTGCTGATCCCCATGGAAAGATACATTTCTTCATTACTGTTATTGCTGTTTTTCATAGATCCCTTTTTCTCCTAATTCCTTTATCATATATTCTAAAATTTTCTCTTCGTCATAGTCAAATTGCTGTTTATCCAGCCAGGTAACTGCGTTCTCCCTGCGGAACCAGGTTATCTGTCTCTTGGCAAAATGCCTGGTGTCCCGCTTCAGAGTATACACCGCTTCCTCCAGGCTGCATTCTCCGTCCAGGTACTCCAGGATCTCTTTATAGCCCAGCCCCTGCATGGATACCATTCCTCTGTGACAGCCCATTTTTTTCAGGCTTCTGACTTCCTCCACCAGTCCTTCCGACAGCATTTCATCGATACGGGTTTCGATCCGCGCATACAGATTTTCTCTGTCATCCGTCAGGACAAAATAGCTGAAATTGTATGGGCTCGTGCGCTCTTTTTCCCTTTCATTATGCGCAGAGATGGGTTCTCCGGTCAGTTCATAATATTCCAGTGCACGGATGGTTCTCTTGATATTGTTTGTATGAATGTTCTCTGCTGAAACCGGGTCAATTTTTCTGAGCATGTCATGTAGTACTTCCGGTCCCTTTTCTTTCGCAAGCTGTTCCATTTTTTCCCGGTATTCGGTGTTCTCTTCGTTCTCCGTAAAATCAATACCACGAAGCACCGCCTGAATATAGAACCCGGTGCCTCCCACCAGGATTGGGATATGCCCTCTGTCATAGATCTGTTCCATGCATTCCAGACACCGTTTCTGAAATACCACCACATTAAATTCTTCCCACGGCTCCAAAATATCAATCAGATGATGGGGCACTCCCTGCATTTCCTCCGGGCGGATCTTGGCAGATCCGATATTCATATGTTTGTATACCTGCATGGAATCTGCCGACAGGATCTCACCGCCTATAGCTTTTGCAAGGGCAATAGACAGTTTTGTTTTACCCACTGCCGTAGGCCCGGTCAGTACGACTAACGGTCTTTTTATAGATTGTGTTACCGACATAATTCTTCTTCCTTACACATTATCCATTATTATTCTGGGTGCAGTTTGCAGCATCGATAGCAATGACTAACATCAGCCCTTCCAGTTCGTCCTTAGGATCAGCAAAGTTAATCGTGTAGGTATCTCCCCAATGGAACAGTTCCTTGGAGATATGAATGATACTGCTGCATCCGTTGTATACATCATAATCCCATCCCAGAAAATCTCCTTCCACGCGCCAGCCGTTATAATCAATCTCGTATCTGGGTTTGAAAAAAGAAAACTGTTTGCGGATCTCGCCTTTCACCTGCCCGTCGATTTCGATTTCAAATGCCGGAAGCAGAGTAAACAGCCGCTGCCTGATAACTCCCAGTTCACGATCGTTTCTGTCATATATGTGTAACTGGTGTCCCAGGGAGAAAAATTCCGCCTTTACAAAGTATTTTGCATTTTCGTTCTCATCATAGACATCATAAGAATCTGTCCAGGAAAACACTCGTTGTTTGATCAGTAAACGCATTATACGATCCTCTTAAATTTCTTCTCCAGGTCAGTCTCCGTCATGGTAATGATGGTAGGTCTGCCGTGGGGACAATTATAGGGGTTATCCAGTGTCAGAAGTTCATCGATCAGCTGTTCCGCCTCCTGAAGGCTTAATCGGTTGTTACCTTTAACAGCTGCCTTACAGGACATGGATGCGATCTTCTCCTCGATGACCTGGAAGCTGCCGCGGTTGCCGGTCTCCTGGGACAGTTCATCAAGCACCGCTAAAAACAGTTCTCTCTCACTGCATCCATAGAGATCTACCGGGACACTGCGCAGGGCATATTCGTTGCCGCCGAAGGCTTCGATCTCGAATCCGAGCTGTGTAAAAGCATCCTCATAAGTATGAAGAATACTTTCCTCCTGCCCCGTCAGGCTGACAATGATGGGAGGCATCAGGCGCTGGGAGACCACGCTCTTTTCGTGGAACTGTTTCATCAGGCGCTCGTATTTAACCTTCTCATGGGCGGCATGCTGGTCAATGATGAACAGCTTATCCTCGAACTGGATCAGCCAGTAGGTATCGAAGACCTGTCCGATGATACGGTAGCGGCTGCGGTTCTGCACAGATAACAGTTTCTCTTCAAACAGATTCATCTGCTGTACAGCCTTCACCATTACCTCAGCGGTCTCCGGGCAGATAACAGGCTCTGATGAAGTCTCATCCCTTGGCTCCAGCGGTGCTGCCTCCACGAAAAAATCGTCCTCTTTCGATTCCGGTGTTGCCGCAGGTGCAATAGATTGTACCTCTGTCTGCTCACTTACCGGTTCCGGTTTACGGAGACTCGTCTGTATACCTGCATGTGTCTCCTGCCAGATCGGCTTCTGTATAAATTCCCTCCGGTCTTTCGGTACCGCCTCATATTTGGCAGCCTCCATGACACGGTAGCTTTCTTCTCTTTTTTTCTCGAACACCTCCGGCGTGTGTTCCTTCCAGGAAGCTTTTCTGTCTTCCTGCTCCCTTTTCTGAATGGATTTTTCATCCTCTAAGGAAGCATCCGGGATCATTTCCCGGTTTCGCAGGGTTATTGCTATCTTCTCGCTCAGCAGTCTGGCAAATGCCATGCCGTCAGAGAACCGCACATCCATTTTGGAGGGATGTACGTTCACATCCACGGTCTCCGTATCCATCGTAATATGCAGCACGCACAACGGAAATTTATGCTGCATCAGATACTGTTTATAACCTTCTTCAATGGCTTTGGCAATCACACCGCTGCGGATAAAACGACCGTTGATAAAATAGATCTCAAAATTGCGGTTGGAACGCACCAGTACCGGTTTGCCCAGATACCCCTCTACCTTAATGCCGTTTTCTTCCATCTGGATCGGTACCAGCTGTGCGGCGATCTCTCTGCCGTAGATCCGGTAGATGACTTCCCGCAGATCACCGTTTCCGGAGGTATGGAATCTGGTCTGATTCCCCAGTACGAATTTGAAAGAGATATCCGGTCTGGACAGTGCCAGATGTTCCATCAGATCTGTGATATAACTGCCCTCCGTGGCAGGCTGTTTTAAAAATTTCCGGCGTACCGGCGTGTTGAAGAACAGATTCCTCATGAGGAATGTGGTACCGTCCGGTGCGCCGATCTCATCGATGGACTGTTCCTTTGCCCCCTCTAACACCATGCGGGTTCCGGTGAGGTTCTCTTTTCTCTTGGTGATGATCTCCACACGGGATACCGCAGCGATACTGGATAGAGCCTCACCGCGGAAGCCAAGGCTTGCAATATGGTTCAAGTCATCCGCATCTTCGATTTTGCTCGTGGCATGACGCAGAAACGCCGTGGGAAGCTGTTCCCGTTCAATGCCGCAGCCGTTATCCGTCACACGGATGAACTCAATACCGCCTTCTTTTGCCTCTACCGTAATCGCCGTGGAACCGGCATCTATGGCATTTTCCACCAGCTCCTTCACCACGCTGGCAGGTCGTTCTACCACCTCACCGGCAGCGATCCTGTCGATCGTCCGGGAGTCCAGTACATGTATTCCCATATATCTACCTATGCCTTTCCCTTATATCTAACCGTTCCAGCGGTTCTTCAGCTTATTCTGTAACCGGTACAGAGTGTTCAGTGCATCTAATGGGGTCAGCGTCGTCACCTCGATCTCCATCAGTTCCTTCAGAATATCCTCATCCGTCACAGTGTCGAACAGAGACATCTGTGCCAGATCCACCTCATCGTATTTGGGCTGTTTTTTTGCCTTGCCATCGTTTTTATTATCGATAGCAATGCTCTGCACCTTTTCCGTAATATCATTGTCCGACAGTTGTTCCACGATCTCCTTGGCACGGTCGATGACCATGTCCGGCACACCTGCCAGCTTCGCTACCTGGATGCCGTAGCTCTTGTCCGCACCTCCTTTTACGATCTTACGCAAGAACACGATATCGTCGCCACATTCTTTCACAGCAATGCAATAGTTGTTCACATTGTTCATTTTGCCTTCCAGCTCGGTCAGCTCATGGTAATGGGTAGCGAACAGTGTCTTGGCTCCTAAAAGCTTGCGGTTGCTGATATGTTCGATCACTGCCCAGGCAATGCTCAATCCGTCAAAAGTGGAAGTACCTCTTCCGATCTCGTCTAAAATCAGAAGGCTCTTGGATGTGGCATTTCGTAAGATATTCGCCACTTCATTCATCTCCACCATAAAAGTGGACTGACCGCTGGCCAGATCATCCGAAGCTCCCACGCGGGTAAAGATCCGGTCTACAATACCGATATTAGCGGTTCTGGCCGGCACGAAGCACCCGATCTGCGCCATCAGTACGATCAGTGCCGTCTGACGCATGTAAGTGGACTTACCCGCCATATTAGGGCCGGTAATGACACTGATACAGTGGCTTCCATTATCCAGATAAGTGTCATTGGCAATAAACATATCATTGGTGATCATCTGTTCCACCACAGGGTGTCTTCCGTCCTTGATGTCAATAACACCCTTTTCATTTAACTTCGGACGTACATAATGATTTCGTTCCGAAACCAACGACAAAGACGCATACACATCCAGCTTTGCGATCGCTTTCGCGGTGTTCTGGATGCGGACCAGTTCCTGTGCAATGGTATCCCGGATTCTGCAGAAGACATCGTATTCCAGTGTCTGTAACTTGTCCTCCGCATTTAAAATAGTGTCTTCCAGTTCCTTTAACCGCGGTGTGGTATATCGTTCCGCATTTGCCAGGGTCTGCTTGCGGATATAGTCCTCCGGCACCAGATCCTTATAAGAATTGGTCACCTCGAAATAATAACCGAAGACCTTGTTATATTTGATCTTCAGATTCTTGATTCCGGTACGTTCTCTGTCTTCTTCCTCCAACTGTGCCAGCCACTGTTTTCCGTCATGCTTGGCGCTGCGCAGTCTGTCTATGGTCTCATCGAACCCGTCTTTGATCATTCCACCTTCCCTTATGGAGATCGGCGGTTCTTCAATGATCGCTTCATCGATCAGCTGATAGATATCCTCAAGTCCGTCAATCTGCTCCCGAATTTCCGTCAGTTCTTCTTTTTCAAAGGCAGACAGCACCGTCTTAATCGGCGGCAGCATCTGCAGGGAATTCCGAAATGCGATCAGATCTCTGGGATTTGCCGTCTTATAAGTCACCTTACTGAGCAGTCGTTCCAGATCGTAGATGGGATTTAAGTATTCGCGGATCTCATCCCTGGAGATGGAATCCTGATTCAGCTCCTGAATGGCATCCAGACGCTTCTCCATCTCATCCTTTTCGATCAACGGCTGTTCGATGTAATTGCGCAGAAGTCTGGCGCCCATGGCGGTCTTCGTCTTATCTAACACCCACAGAAGAGAGCCTCTCTTCTGCTTCTCTCTGAGAGTCTCCGTCAGTTCCAGATTTCTTCTGGTGGAACTGTCCAGCAGCATATATTTGCTGGTAAGATAGGGATAAATATGGGTAAAATGCTCCAGATCTGTCTTCTGGGTATCATACAGATACTGTAACAGTGCTCCCGCCGCTAAAAGTCCCGTAGGGAATTCTTCGACACCAAGTCCGATCAGCGTATTTACCTTAAAATGTTTCATCAGGATCCGTCTGCAGCCGTCATCATCGAACATATGGGATTCCAACGCATTGACGGAGATATGTAAGCGGGACTTTAAATCATTCACATCAAAGCCACTGACTAAAAATGCCTCGTTGCAGATGATCTCCGAAGGTTCGTACTTCATCAGTTCATCATTTAATTTTTTCAGATCTTCGACTTCGGTCACATAATAATCACCGGTAGTTACATCTGCCGCAGAGATACCGATGCCATCCGGAGTATAGGCAATGCTCAGCAGATAATTATTTTTGCCGGCTTCCAGAGATTGTACGTTTAAGTTGGTACCGGGTGTCACCACACGGATCACTTCCCTCTTCACCAGTCCCTTGGCAAGCTTCGGATCCTCCACCTGTTCGCAGATAGCCACTTTATAACCGCGGCTTACCAGCTTGGACAGATAGCCTTCCACGGCATGATAAGGTATGCCGCACATGGGCGCACGTTCCTCCAGGCCACAGCTTTTTCCCGTCAGTGTGATCTCCAGTTCCTTGGAAGCCACCAGCGCATCGTCGAAAAACATTTCATAGAAATCTCCCAGACGATAAAAAAGGATGCAGTCCTTATACTGCTCCTTGGTCTCCATATATTTTTGCATCATTGGTGTCAATTCAGCCATGATCTTCTCCTGTTCTATAAAAGGATCCACGACAAAGCGGACACGCAAAAGCTTGCGTATCCGCATCTATCTTAGCACAAAATATTGAGGTTGTAAATTAAAGAACCCGTCCACAAATGATAGTTTTTGCCCCTTATCCCAACCGTGCGGCGCGCTCCAGTGCATCATCAATATGTGCACACACATTCTCTCTGCCGACCTTGTCCAGAAAACCGCTCTTCTCCATGACGTGCATGGGCTGTTCCCCTACATGGGACAGAATGATCTGGATATTTTTCTTCTTGCAGTCTGTATATAGCTGTTCCAGATTATGCATAGCTGTGGCATCGATAGCGCTCACGCTGCGCATACGCAGTACCAGACAATTCATCTTCTCATCCAGCGTGATCTTGAGGATCTTGTCCGCTGCGCCGAAGAACAGAGGGCCGCTGACCTCATAAACCATAGTGTTGTGCGGTACGGCTCTTAAGGACAGGCTGTCCGCATCATCCTCATCGTCCAGATATTTCCAGCCTTCCACTTCCGTCACATCGCTCATACGTTTCATGAACAGAATGGCTGCTAGCAGGATACCTACCTCAATGGCTACCACCAGATCAAACACAACGGTCAGTACAAACGTGGTCACCAGAACGATGATATCGCTCTTGGGTGCAGTCCTGCAGAGTCCTACGAACTTCCGCCAGTCACACATATTGTATGCCACCATGAACAGGATTGCTGCGATGGTAGGCATGGGGATCAGTGCCGCATAAGGCATCAGCACCACCAGTATTAACAGCAGTGTCACAGAATGTACCATACCTGCAATGGGAGTACGTCCGCCGTTTTTCACGTTGGCTGCGGTTCTGGCAATGGCTCCGGTAGCCGGAATTCCTCCGAACAATGCGGAAGTAATGTTGCCGGCACCCTGGGCGATCAATTCCATGTTGGAGCGGTGTCTACTATTCACCATGCTGTCTGCCACCACACAGGAAAGCAGAGACTCGATAGCCGCCAGAATAGCGATGGTGAAAGCATCCGGCAGGACATTCTGTACGGTCTTCAGGCTGAAGGACGGCAGAGAAATTGTCGGGAGCTTATTGGAGATCTCATACAGATCTCCGATGGTGTTTACATTCATATTAAGCAGTGCTACCATGGCACTTCCCACCAGTACTGCAATCAGTGAAGGGGGAATCTTCTTGCAAAAGCCCGGCAGATACTGCCATACGATCAGGATCAGCAGACTGATCACACCCACCAGAAGGGCCTGCAGATTGGTGGTGGATATAAACTGAAATACCGCTTTTAATTTGTCCATGGTCTCGATCAGCGGCTCTTCACTGACAATGGTCAGTCCCAGGAAGTCCTTGATCTGTCCGATAAAGATCGTCACAGCAATACCGGAAGTAAAACCGGTGGTGATCGTATAGGGGATAAACTTGATCAGATTGCCAAGTCGTAAAAATCCCATCAGTATCAGGATCACACCCGCTAACAATGTCGCGATGATCAGACCGTCCATACCGCTCTTCGCCACAATACCGGCTACGATAGTGGCAAATGCCGCAGTAGGACCTGCGATCTGTACACGGCTGCCACCCAGGAAAGAAATCACAAAGCCTGCGGTGATTGCTGTATAGATACCCTTTTCCGGTGTTACTCCGGAAGCCAGTGCCAGTGCAATGGATAAGGGCAGGGCAATGATCGCCACGATGATACCTGCGATCACATCTTTTACAAACTGTTCTTTCGTGTAGCTTTTCATCACGGAGAAAAGCTTCGGTTTTAGTTTTTCCATAACAATCTCCTTAATAATACAAAACTCGTGTGAAATTATAAAATTTTTATAAAGTCACACGAGCCTTATCATATCTCTATTTCGTTTTCTTGGCAAGATTTTTTTGGCCAAATCATTCTACAATACGATTTTTCCCATTATTTTTTGCGATGTATAGCTTACGATCTGCAGAAGTAAACAACAGATCCATCTGTTTATCTGCCTCATAACGTTCCATTCCACCGCTGATCGTAATATCCGTTTGTTTGGTTGCCTGAGAGTATTTCCTTAACCCCTCCTGAATATTTTGAAACGCCTGCAGCACCTGCTCACGGTTGTCTTCTTCGAATACCAGCATAAATTCCTCGCCGCCGAATCGGGAGGCAATTCCCTTTCCCAGCATTTCCTCCAGCATCAGTCTGCCGGCTTCCCTTAGCACATCATCACCATATCCATGTCCATAGGTACCATTTACTACTTTAAAATCGTCCACATCCATCAGTATGATCCAAAAATTCCTGCCTGGTATCCGCATCCACCCATCCACCTGTTTTACCAGATAACGTCGATTATACAGTCTGGTCAGTGGATCATGATTTGCTGCAAATTCCAGATTTTCACTGAGCGTCAGCAATTGTTTCCGTTGTTCTTCATACCTTTTGAGCAGTACAAATATCATGGTAAATACGGAAAGTGCTACGATGATAAAAGATCCCAGAGTTGTTCCTATTATACCGATTTCATCCATATTGCTCCATCTGGAAGGACGTTCAAAACTGATCATCATGATTACAAGATATTCCAGCAGGGTGAACGCATAAGAAGCAATCACCATGCTTCTGGGGAAAAATACTGCCAGTCCCACAATTCCAAGAATCAGATATACAATGGCTGTGTTCCCATAGCAATAATACAGATAAGGGAACTCAAACCAGGAAAGTATTAAAATGATCACAACCGCAGGTAATTGCACCTTTTGGGTAATCCATCCGGCACATCCGATGATCAGGATCATCAACAGGCATACTCCGCAGAGTATGGTGGGTAGTTCCGTCCCATGAATACAGAAATTGCAAATCGTCCCAATCAGGTTTGCGCTTACGGCCGTGTTCACAAGAATCTGATACATATTCCAGGACATATCCTTCTCTATATCACAATTTCCCCAAAGTTCTTTTTCCTTCTCTTGTTTCATTTTATTTTCCTTTTACACCTGATGACCTGTGTAATAAAATCCATGGCATTCATCCAGCGATACATTCACTATCTTCCCCACAAGTGATGCATCCCCCTGAAAATGTACCAATGTATTGTTGGACATTCTTCCGGTGACCATGGAGCGGTCGTTTTCGTTGATCTCTTCCACCAGCACATCTGCAATCTGTCCCTGATATCTGCTAACCTGTTCTCTGGCAGTCTCCTGCACGGTCTTAAGTACCCGGTCAAACTGTTCCTTCACCTGCTCCTCTGGCACCTGTTCCATGGCTGCCGCCGGAGTACCGGTACGTTTGGAATAAATAAAGGTAAACGCATTGTCATATTTCACACGGCGGATCACATCAATGGTCTCATCCACGTCTTCTTTCGTCTCTCCCGGAAAGCCTACGATAATATCCGTGGTAATAGCCATATCCGGGATCTCCCTGCGGATCTTCTCCGCCAACTCCAGATACTGTTCCTTGGTATAACGACGGTTCATGGCTTTTAAAATCTTCGTGGAACCGGACTGTAAGGGCAGATGCAGATGTCTGCAGATCTTTTTCGAATGCTTCATCACCTCAATGAGTTCCTCCGACAGATCCTTGGGATGGGAAGTCATGAATCGGATCCGCTCCAGGCCTTCGATCTTCTCCACTTCCTGCAGAAGCTGCGCAAAGGTAATGGGGTCCTCCAGATTCTTGCCGTAGGAATTCACATTCTGTCCGAGCAGCATGATCTCCACCACACCGTCCGCCACCAGGCCTTCAATCTCCCGAATGATATCTTTCGGATTACGGCTGCGTTCCCTGCCGCGGACATAGGGGACAATACAATAGCTGCAGAAATTATTGCAGCCGAACATAATATTGATACCGGATTTGAAAGAATATTTTCTCTCTACCGGCAGATCTTCCACGATCTTGTCCGTATCCTTCCAGATATCAATGACCATTCCCTCATTTTCAAACAGGGAGCATAACAGCTCTGCGAATTTGAAAATATTATGAGTTCCGAAGATCAGATCCACGAAGCGGTAACTGTTTTTAATCTTCTCGATCACGGTAGGTTCCTGCATCATACAGCCGCACAGTGCGATCTTCATATGAGGATTTTTCCTTTTATAGCCGTTTAATACTCCCAGTCTTCCATAGACACGCTGATTGGCGTTATCTCTCACCGTACAGGTATTATAGATCACAAAGTCCGCATTCTCATCTTCAATGATCTCATAGCCGACTTTTTCCAGGATTCCCACCAGTTTTTCCGAATCCCTGGCATTCATCTGACACCCGAAAGTAGTCACACAGCAGGTAGGCCTTCTGCCCAGTTCTTCTCCAAGCTTTGCCACATGACCGGAGGCTTTCTCCATAAAATAATACTGTCTCTCCGTTTCGTTCATTTGTGTTACATTCGTCATATAAAAAAATGTTGCCTTTCCAAATCAGTTTTTGTTCTCATCTTATCGATTCGCATATTTTGCTGCAATGGCGATCAGCAGTTCCGTAGTCTTCTCCATGGACTGTACGCAGGCGTACTCGTATCTGCCGTGGTAATTCTCTCCACCTGTGCACAGGTTCGGACAGGGCAGCCCCATAAAGGACAGTCTGGCTCCATCTGTACCGCCGCGGATCGGAGATACTTTGGGCTCGATCCCCAGTTCTTCCATGGCAGCTTTCGCGTTGTCGATCAGATGCATGTGCTGCTCCATGATCTCCCGCATGTTATAATAAGAATCTTTCACATCTACCACAACAGTGCCTTCCCCATACTTCCGGTTCAGGAAATCCGCACAGGACATAAACAGCTCTTTTTTCTGTTCAAACAGCTGTCTGTTATGATCACGGATAATATAGTCCGCAGTAGTTTCCTCCACATTGCCGCTTAGGGCATCCAGATGGAAAAATCCCTCATAGCCTTCGGTATACATTGGATTCTGCTCCACCGGCAACAGCTTCTGGAACTCCTGCGCGATCAGAATGGCATTTTTCATTTTACCCTTGGCGGAACCCGGATGCACACTCCTGCCATAGACATGGAGTTTTGCTCCGGCTGCATTAAAGTTTTCATATTCCAATTCCCCCAGCGCTCCGCCGTCCACGGTGTAGGCATAATCCGCACCGAACAGCTTCACATCAAAATGATCGGCTCCAGCACCCACTTCCTCATCCGGGGTAAAGCCGATCCGGATCTTACCATGCTTTTTCTCCGGATGCATTAATAAAGTCTCCGCCATGGTCATGATCTCAGCCACACCGGCCTTGTCGTCCGCGCCAAGCAAAGTCGTTCCGTCCGTCACGATCAGATCTTGTCCCATATAATGTAACAGTTCCGGAAAATCCTCCACCTTCATGACAATATTCTCTGCTGCATTCAACACAATATCTTTTCCATCGTAATTCTCTACGATCCGGGGATTTACGTTGGTATCCGTCACCGCCGGAGAGGTATCCATATGGGAAATGAAGCCAAGTACCGGAGCTTTCTCGCAGCCTGCGGATGCCGGAATTGTGGCATAGACATAACAGTGCTCCTTGTCATAAGTGATCTCTGCGGCCCCCATGGCCTCCAGTTCGCTCACCAGCTGTCTGGCCAGATCATGTTGTTTCATGGTACTGGGGATGGTGGTGCTTTCTTCACTGGACTGGGTATCGATCTTTACATATCGTAAAAAATTTTCAATGGTCTTGTCCATAATCTCACTCCTTAACTTATACACCATCTCGCTTAAAAGCTCGATGATGTACATTCGCCAAATACAGATCCTTGTGCAAGCACGAACCTGTACCTGGCTCATCGTATACACAAATACAACTGTCCTCTCTTACGCTCTTATAAACGCGGACAGCTGTATCTTATTTATCATATCATGGTGTCGGCAACCCTTCAATCATTAATTTCAAATTTTATATTTCTCGGAAATTATATTTCCGTATTTCCCGACAGATCCCTCTTGACAGCGTCAATACCGCCAGCAGATTCGGTACTGCCATCAGTCCGTTACAAATATCCGAAAAATCCCACACTGCTTCCAGCGAGCAGACCGCTCCCAAAAAAGTGACCAGTCCATAGCCCAGGCGATACCACTGGGTTCGGTCACAGCCGCCCGTCAGATACTCAAAAGCTTTCTCCCCCTGATATTCCCAGGCGATAATCGTGGCAAATGCAAACAGTACAATGGAGATTGTGAGCATCCATTCCCCTGTTCTGCCGAAAGTATCTGAAAAAACAGCGATCATGAGGGCTGTACCGTTCAGGACTTCTCCCCGGGGGTCCCTCTGCCCCAGCATTCCACTGGCCGCAATGGCAAGCCCCGTCAGAGAGCAGATCACAATGGTATCAATAAAGACACCCGTCATGCTGATATATCCCTGATGCACCGCATCTGACGTATCTGCGGCAGCAGCACTGATTCCCGCCGCCCCCAGTCCCGCTTCATTTGAGAAAACACCTCTGGAGACCCCATAGCGCATCGCCATTCTTCCGGAATTGGCGATTCCGTTTTCCACTGCAAGCATCATCCCTGCCGCCCCTCCTGTCATAGCCTCCGGGCAGAAAGCTCCCCACAGGATCTGCACCACACCGGCGGGAAGATTCTTAAAATGGGTAAAGATCACCATTCCCGTTCCAAACAGATAAAACACTGCCATACAGGGCACCAGATATTCCGTCACCTTCGCAATGGTTCCTATCCCTCCCAGAATCACCAGAATCGTAAGCAGACTTAACACAATTCCCGTGACTGTCTGTTTTACCTGAAACGTCACCGAAAGTGCCTCCGCAATAGAATTTCCCTGTGTCATATTTCCCATGCCGAAGGAAGCCAGCACTGCAAATGCTGCAAACAGCATGGCGAGGATCCTGCCTGCCGTTTTCTGTGGGAATGCATTTTGCAGTACATACATCGGACCGCCTGCCGGTTCCCCCTTTTGGTTTTTGACACGATACCTGACACACAGTGTGCTTTCTACCAGTTTGGTCGACAGCCCGATGATCCCGGACAGTAACATCCAGAACAGAGCGCCCGGCCCTCCCAGTACCATGGCAGTGGCTACCCCTACAATATTTCCCGTTCCAATGGTGGCCGCCAGTTCCGTGGTCAGGGAAGAAAACGAAGATACTCCCCTGCCCTCTGTTCCCTTCCGGCTTTCTGGCAAAAACACACGCCTGAGTGCAGCAGGCAGATTCTTCAAGGGAAGAAATCGTAAGCTAAGCATCAGATAACAGCCGGTTCCCAGCAACAAAAAAATAAGCCAGGGTCCCCATATGATCCGGTCTGCCTGCTGTAAAAGTTTTTTTATTCCTGTGATCATAAACAGTCGTATCTCCCCGACTTATTTTCTAAAATATATTCTTTATTTTTCTATTTTATACCGTTGCTATCACTGTCCGGCTGCTTTTCCGGATTCCTGTATTTTCCGGAATGTATTTACTGGATATCCGGCAGAAAACCCGGTATCTTTTCTGCGATCTCACGGATCCCGAACAGATATCCGATGCCTTTCTCCAGTTGTCCTTCGGAAGCATTGAGCAGTGTTGCGGTCAGATGCAGCTTATGCTCTCCATATGCAAGATCACACGAATACTCACCGTTGTCGTTTTCCATGGTCATCCGGTCCTCCGCTTCTATTTCAGCTTCTTTATCCCACATGATCTGTGCATTGGTATCATAAGGTGCATCTACTTCGCTTTCAATATAGGTCCCGGAATCATAATCATGCAGATAAG
>ENA-UEYI01001410-UEYI01001410.1-human-gut-metagenome-genome-assembly--contig:-NODE-1410-length-20342-cov-5.307525_pt1 | contig 20342 bp, 22 predicted proteins | sample MGYA00242900_ERZ507916 | MGnify/ENA primary metagenome ERZ507916 (study PRJEB26167, sample SAMN06115521) | human gut metagenome | host: Homo sapiens | place: China:Chongqing | collected 2015-09-02...
CCAGCCCTATTCCGTCCACCACATGAACCATGTGATCTTCCGCCGGGCGGGGGAGGCGGCGCTGCCCTCTCCCCTGCCCATCGACGGGGAGGTCCTCCAGCTTCAGCTCCCGCCCCACCTGGAGGACATCAGCTCCACCCGCATCCGGGAGGGGGTGGACCGGAACCGAGACATCTCCACTTTAGTCGCCCCGGTGATCCAGGACTTTATCTATCAGCGCGGACTCTACCACCGGGACAGCCAGGACAAGCCCATGCTCAACGCCGGGGACCTGGCCTTCCACTGGGAGGGCGAGCCGGACCCCCTGCTCCTGGCCGACCTCACCGCCGGACACCCGGACCGGGAGCTCATCCGGACGGGCTGCGCCAACCAGGGGGACCAGGTGCTCCTCCTCCGCCGCACCGGGCCGGACAGCCCCCAGCTGGGCTTTGTCAGCTACCGGAAGGTAGACCCCGCCCGGCTCCTCTCTGCCCTGGAGGACCCGGAGCTGGCCAACCGCCTGATGAAGAGTAAGGTAGAATTTACGCAGGTTGTGCCCAAGGAACAAAGTCCGCTTGTAACCTTTTTCACCAATTGGGTACTGCCGATTCTGATTTTCTTTGGCTTGGGACAGTTATTTATGTACTTCATGGGCAAGCGTATGGGCGGTAACGCTATGAGCTTCGGCAAGAGCAATGCCAAAGTTTATGTGGAAGCGCAGACTGGCAAAAGCTTTGCCGATGTAGCAGGTCAGGACGAGGCTAAGGAAGCGCTGATGGAGCTGGTGGATTTTCTGCATAATCCCGGCAAGTACAAGGATATCGGTGCCAACATGCCGAAGGGTGCATTGCTGGTAGGCCCTCCCGGTACGGGTAAAACCTTGCTGGCGCGTGCGGTAGCAGGCGAAGCCAAGGTGCCGTTCTTCAGTATCAGCGGCAGTGAATTTGTAGAAATGTTCGTCGGCATGGGCGCTGCCCGTGTGCGCGATTTGTTCAAGCAGGCGCAGGAAAAGGCGCCTTGCATAGTATTTATCGATGAAATCGATGCCATCGGCAAACGCCGTGATAACGGTCAGTTCGGCGGCAATGATGAACGCGAGCAGACTTTGAATCAGCTGCTGAGCGAAATGGACGGCTTTGACGGCAGCAAGGGCGTAGTAATCTTAGCGGCTACTAACCGTCCGGAATCCTTGGATAAGGCGCTTTTGCGTCCGGGACGCTTTGACCGCCGTATTCCGGTTGAGCTGCCGGATCTGAAAGGCCGTGAGGCTATCTTGAAGGTTCATGCACGCAGTGTGCGTATGGCGGACAATATCGATTACGGTACGTTGGCGCGGGCAACAGCCGGAGCCAGCGGTGCGGAGCTCGCCAACATTATCAACGAGGGTGCGTTGCGAGCTGTAAAAATGCATCGTAACGTGGTGGAGCAGGAAGATCTGGAGGAATCCATTGAAACGGTTATCGCCGGTTACCAGCGCAAGGGCGCGGTAATTTCTCCCGCAGAGAAAAAGGTTATTGCCTACCACGAAATCGGTCACGCACTTGTGGCTGCTATGCAAAAGCACAGTGCTCCGGTTCATAAGATTACTATTATTCCGCGTACCAATGGCGCTTTGGGCTACACCATGCAAATCAGCGAAAATGACAGCGTGCTGATGACCAAGGAAGAGCTGTTCAACAAGATTGTAACCATGACCGGCGGCCGCAGTGCCGAGGAGGTTGTTTTCGGCAGCATTACCAGCGGTGCTTCCAATGATATCGAGCAGGCAACCAAGCTGGCACGCAGCATGGTAACGCGTCTGGGTATGACGGAAGAATTTGATATGATGGCTACCGAGATTGTGGCCAACCGTTATCTGGGCGGTGACGCTGCCCTGCAGTGCAGTGAAATGACAGCAGGCAAGATTGATGCCAAGGTTTTGGCGTTGATAAAGGAGGCTCACGAAAAGGCACGCACGATTTTGCAGGACAACAGAGATAAGCTGGATGTACTGGCACAGTACCTGCTGGAGAAGGAAACTATTACCGGTGAGCAGTTTATGGCTCTGCTGCAGCAGGAGCAGGCTAAAGAAAATGTAGAGGAGAAAACTCCGGAAGTATAACAATTACAAGCTTAAACGCAGTTACGTATTCCGTAAAACGGCAACGTGACTGCGTTGTTTTTTTGCACGCAGCGTTAATCGCGGGAAAAAAATAAAAAAATTAAAATTAGCTATTGCTAACTGTAAAAATATGTGCTACAATAATCGTGAAGTTAGTGATGGCTAACCAATGTATATCGTCCCTTCCTGATTTTGCATTGCAGCCTTGACCTTTGACCTTGACAATTTCCTTAAGTGCATTGGTTAGCTCCTCTACTTTTAAACAAGCTGCTATTTGCTTTTTAAGCAAATTCATATTTTCTCCTCCAAAAACAGACAGAACGCTGAAAATCCGTTAGGCAAGCGGGTTTCGGCGTTCTGTTTTGTTGTGTTGATACACTTTTGATACACTTTTATATTTTGTCTAGCATTGCAGCAATATTCGATTGCCTAAGTGTAATTTTATTATGCAATTGAGGCTGTATTGCAGATTTTTTATTTGCACAAAAACGGCCTTAGCGTTATAATAATTTATTACTGTTGTATGATTTTGTTTTATTTTGAGGTGGAATTTTATGAAAAACTGGAAGCTTATTCTGGCTATCCTCACGGCTAATGTCGTATTGATGGCTGCAGGCTATACTATGCTTATTCCCTTTTTGCCGATGTATCTGATGAACGAGCTGGGAGTGAGCGCAGACGATGTAAAAATGTGGAATGGTGCGATTTTTTCCATAACCTTTCTGATTGGCGGTATCATGGCGCCTATCTGGGGTAAAATGGCTGATACGCGCGGCAAAAAGATGATGGCGGTGCGTGCGGGTGCAGGCCTGGCTCTGTCTTACTTTTTGGGCGGCATAGTAACTACGCCGGAGCAGATGTTCGGTGTGCGTGTGCTGCAGGGCTTTGCTGCCGGATTGTGGAGTGCGTGCCTGGCTATTGCTACCAGCCTGGTGCCGATGGAAAAGCTGGGCGTGAGCTTGGGCATTATGCAGGCAGGACTGACCTGCGGCAACGTCATTGGTCCGCTTGTAGGCGGTTCATTGGCAACGCTGTTTGGCATGCGTGCCTCATTCTTCGTTGCAGGTGGGTTACTGACGATTATTACGCTAGTATTTATGTTCTACATTCCCGAGCCGCCGAAGGCGGAGCCGAAAAAGCTTGCGGCCAAGCCGCAGGTACAGCTTTTACAGCAACCTGTAATTCGTGAAACGCTGATTTACATTGCTGTAGCTCAGATGGTTATCCTGCTGATTCAGCCGATTTTGAGCCTTTATGTGGCAGAGCTGAATCATGGTGAGGGCAACATTATGTTTCTTTCCGGCGTGGCCTTTTCGCTCGTAGGCATTGCCAGCGCTATTACTGCTCCTAGCTGGGGACGCTTCGGACAGGAGCACGGCTTTTATAAAGCGTTGTGCGCTGCTACGCTGCTTTCCGGCTTGATGAGTGCGGTGACGGCCATGCCACAGACACTGCTTTTGTTCTGTGTCTGCAATTTTTGCTATGGCTTGTGCTGTGCTGGTATTCAGCCTTCGCTGAGTGCGGTGTTGGCCAGCAATACAACTACCGACCAGCGCGGACGCGTTTTTGGCTTTATGTTCAGTGCGCAGCAGTTCGGTTCCATGGTAGGTCCTGTACTTGGCGGAGCTATTGCTACATTTGCGCCGTTGCAAAGTCTTTTTGTAGTAGCCGGCGTGATTCTTTTCGGTATCAGCGCTTGCGTTTGGCTTCGTCATGGTCATGAGCAAAATATTGTTGCTTAGACTGCTTAGAACGTTATAATTGCAGATAATTTTCAGGAAATTAATCGGTTAAGAAAAACTCTGTAAGTCTTGTAATATGAGGCTTTCAGAGTTTTTTCTTTTGCTTCGGTAAAAAAAGATTTTTTATGTCACACGGATTTCACATATGTGACAAATAAAATTAGACAGAAAATTCACAAACAGTCTATAATCGGCCATGTGGAGGTGATGAAAATTAAGCTTAGAGGAGGCGTGAGCCTGGCGGAGCAGATTAGCTTCTACCGCCAGCTGGCTGTTATCCTGCGCAGCGGCCTGCCGTTGCTGAATGCACTGCAGCTATTGCAAAAGCATGGCAGCGCTAAGCAGATGCTGCTCTGCTATCGTCTGCAGCAAAGGTTGCGCCGTGGCAGCAGCCTGGCACAGGCCTTGGCAGCGGAAGCGGATTGCTGTACTCAGCTGGCAGTTACTTTGGTGGCTGTGGGGGAAGAAAGCGGTGAACTGGCAATGCTTTTAGAGCAGCTGGCTGATTATTACAGCCGCCAGCTTAAACTGCAGCGTTTTGTGCAGCGGGCCGTAACCTATCCGGCATTTTTGTTGCTGGCATCGTTTTGCGTGCTGCTGCTGTTTTTACTGTACATCCTGCCGGTACTGGCGGATACCTACAGCGCTATGGGCGTGCTGCCGATGGGTACATTGGCTTTGCTGCTGACGCTGAAGGATGCTTTGCTGCAGCAGCCGTTGGCAGCGCTGGCGTTGACGGCAGGCGTAGCAGCTGCACTTTTTTTGCTGGGACGCAGGCTGCTGCGCTGTTTTTTACGCAGCCGGTTAAGCGGAAATTTTCATGGCCTTTTATTAGAAGTACGCTTTTGCAGATTGCTGGCCTTGCTTTTGGAAAGCGGTGTAGGCATAACAAAAGCGGTGGCGATTGTGACGGATACCATGGATGATGAGCAGTATGCCGGGCAGCTGCGCCTGCTGAACAGCAGGCTAAAGCGAGGCATTGCGATTGAACAGGCTGCAGGCGGCGCGAAAGAGCTTTTTTCGCCGCTGATGCTGGAGCTTGTATGCGTGGGCGCATCTACAGGCTATCTGCCGCAAATGCTGCAGGAAGCAGTAACTGCCGGTGAGCAGCGTCTGCAGCAGCAGCTTGGCAGGCTGCAGGAGCTGCTGGTGCCCTTGCTGCTTTTAGTGGCAGCGATTATCATAGCGGGAATCGTCTGCATAGTTATCGGTCCGCTATTTGAGATGCTTTCGGCAATGCCGGAGTAAATTCAGGAGGTACGATTATGTTAAAAACAATGCGTAAACAGGGAGGCTTTACTTTAATCGAGGTAGTGGCAGCGGCGGCGCTGATTGGCATTATGGCTACTATGCTGCTGCCTTCGCTTTCGGGTGCTAACGACAGAGTGAAGAATGCCCGTCTGCAAAACGATCTGGTGACTATCGACCAGGCAATTCAGCTGTATAAGATGGATGCAGGCACGGTGCCGGCAGAGCTGACCACCTTGGACAGCGAATATCTGGGCGGTAAGCTGGAATTCAAGGATGCTAAAGGTGAGGCTTTGACTTATACACCTAATACAAGCGACGGCACCTATACGCTTAGCGGTAAAAACAGCAAGGGCGCGGCAGTAACCTCACCGGGCAGTAAAGCTAACGCCGGTGAACAATAAGACAGCAGGCTATCTGCTGTTGGAGCTGCTGCTGGCACTTGGGTGCCTGGGACTTGCGGCAGTAATGCTGTATCCCGGAAGCAAGACGCTGCAGCGGCAGTATTACAGGCAGCAGCTGCGCTATACAGCATATCTTTTGGCGGCGGATATCAGACAGATGCAGCAGCAGACGCTGTTTCAGCCGGAAAATTATATGTACACGCTTAAAGTCAGCGATAAGGATAAGCATAGCTACAGAATTGAGCGCGCGCATAAAATCTGGAAGCGTGTAAGGCTCGATGCAGACATCAGCCTGACGTGCGAAAAAGCGATTAAGAATCTCAGCTATAATGAAAACGGCAATCCGACAGCCATTGGCGGTTATAGACTGGAGCATAGACAGCTGCCTGATATGTACTGCCGGCTGACGGTGCAGCCGGTTACAGGCAGGGTGACTGTTTATGAAAAATAGCAGAGGCTTTTGCCTGGTACAGGAGCTGGTGTGCTTCTGCCTTACGGCAGTGCTGCTGGCGACAGCGATACAGGGCTTTTACCGCAGCAATTATCTGCTGAATCAAAGCCTTGAACTGCAGCAGGCGGTGCAGGCCGCACAGCAGGTGCTGGCGGGCGAAGAATATAGCGGCCGCTTTGACGTGACGCAAAGAATTAGCTCCGGCAGCACAGAAGGTTTGGCGGTACAGGAGGTGCAGGCTGCGTATGGCAAGGTCAAGGTTAAGCTTATCCGTGCGCTGCCGACGGCAGAGGGGCTATCTGCTTCTGGAGCTGCTGCTGGGGCTTTTGCTGGCAGTAGTGCTGGTGACGTTGGTCTTTAAAGCAACAGGCACTGCCGGTCGCAGCTTTGGCTGCCTGCAGGATGAGCTGCAGTTGCAGGAAGCCAGACGGCATATTTTGGCGCAGTTGGAAAAGATAGTCTGCTATGATGCACAGAGCGTGCGTCTGCAGACTGACGGCAAAATAAGTTGCAGGATGCTTGAGGGGTGTAAGCAGGTGACTGTTTACAGCGATAAGCAGGGCATATACCAGAGGACGCGTACCAATAAAGGCACGGGTGTGAATCCGGTGTCGCTGGAGGAGGTAGGCGTTTTCGGATGGCAGGTGCGACGCTGCTCGCCGCAAATGCTGTGCGTAAGCTTCGATCTTTACCGTAACGGCAGAAGCCTGCGGGTGACGCAGTATCTTATTTGTTATAGTGCGAGGATAACAGATGATGCATAGCGCAAAGGGCAGTATATCGCTTCCATGTCTGCTGGCGGCGCTGCTGCTGGCGCTTAGTGCCCAGCTTTGCCTGCTTTATGCGGTTAAAGGCTATGAGGCAGAAAAGGTTTTTTTACGGGGGCAGCAGCTCAGGCTGCTGTGCGGCTCGGTGCTGCAGTCTATAGGACAAACACCGCAGCCTGCAGGTACGCAGCTTTGCTATGAGGGCGAGCTGCAGCCGGGAAGCGAACCGGTAAAAGTGACAAGCGAAAGCAGTTACAGCTCAGACGGGCAGATAGATTACCTGAAGGTGTCTGCCGTAGCCGCTAATCATGTTGGCGCAGTACAGCGGCTGCACAGGCTCAGGGTGAGCTTCAGTCCGGAGATGCGGAAGCTGGCAACTAAGAGCGTGCTGGCAGGAGGAGAATATCTGCAACAGGCAGCGTTATATACAAGCATAGAAGAAGTAAGGCTGCCGCAGATTAGCTTTCTGCAGAATAAATGCGCTGCTTCGCTGAACAAAAGGACTACGGAGGAAAATGGCCTCAGCGCCCGCTTTTATTATCTGAGGAGTAATACTTCGCTGAGTCTTGGCAGCAAAGGCCTGCAGGGTGCAACATTGATAGCTAATAAGCTGTCGATAAATACCGCACCGGGTTCATATTACCCGGACCGCATAGTGCTTATCAGTGAAGAAGGCGATATTACGCTGGGTAACGGCACCAAAATGGCACAGGCGCTGCTGCTGGCGAAGGGAACGGTGACGATAGGCGCAGGCTGTCGGCTGAACGGCTTTGTTCTTGCCGACAAAGTCGTGCTCAGGGGAACGGCAGACCTTACTCCTGATAAAGGTGCTGTTGAACCGATGCTGACACCGGCCTTCAATAAGCCGTAATTTTGTTGAATATATTGCATAACCAAAAAAAGAACTAGCCGGAGCTATGACTGCTCTTGCTAGTTCTTTTGCATTGCTTATTCAGCCGCAGGTTTTTCAGCCTTAGGCTTTTTCTTGTTGTGGGCCTGCATAACCTCTTCGATATCGCCGGATTTAATCCATTCCTCCAGCGCTGTAGCCATTTCTGCTACCGCTGCTTCGATGGCGGTTTTGTCCTCGCCCTGGAAGGCATGCAGTACATGGTTGACAACTGCCTTGTTGTTGCGTGCCGGGTGGCCGATGCCGATTTTAAAGCGCGGATATGCGTCGGTGCCTAAATGCTCGGTAATGGATTTGATACCGTTGTGACCGCCGGCGCTGCCCTTGCGGCGGATGCGCAGCTGGCCTACGGGCATATCCATATCATCCTGGATAACAGCGATATCATCCGGATCGATGTGATAGAAGTTGGCGTAGGCACCTACGGCAACGCCGCTGAGGTTCATGTAGGTGGTAGGCTTGATGATGATAATTTTTTCGGGAGCGCGGTATTCTGCCATATAGGCACTGCGGTCCTCCTTGCCGAAGCTTACGCCGAGACGACGAGCCAGCTCGTCAACTACCATAAAGCCGATGTTGTGACGGGTGTTTTCGTATTCGCGGCCGATATTGCCAAGGCCGACAATTAATTTCATATTGTTGCTCCTTTATTATTTATTAAGTTCTTCGATTGTGACAAATTCATATCCCTCTGTACGCAGGCGGTCGATGATGATGCCGGCTGCCTCAATCGTTTGGTCACGTGAAGCGGCGTTTTTCGGACTGTCTCCGTCATGCAGCAGGACGATGGCACCGGGGGCTGCATTCTCGCAGACTCTGTCGGCGATTACCTGCACGCCGGGGTTAGTCCAGTCGCGAGGAATAATACTCCAGTTTACAACCTGCATACCGGCAGCATTGATGGCTTTGATTGTACTCCAATCCTTGAAGCCGTGCGGCGGGCGCATATACTGCGGTGCAGTACCGGTGATGCTTTGCAGTGTTTGCTTGCCATAGGCAATGTTATCGGAAACCTCGCTGCTGCTGAGCTTGAGCAAATCCCTGTGATAGCCTGCATGCAGAGCGATTTCGTGTCCCTGCGCTTGTACGAGCCTTACTGTTTCAGGATGCTTGGCAGCATTTTCGCCCACCATAAAGAAGGTGGCATGCACATTTTTTGCAGCCAGCAGCTTGAGCAGCTTTTGGGTATAGGGCGGATATGGGCCGTCATCAAAGGTGAGGGCAATGAGCTTGCGCCCATGGGTGTTTTCCGCATGTGTTATAACCTTGCCGTAAAAGCTGTTGCCTGGAAGTACGGCGAGCAGCAGCAGCGCGCCTGCAAGCGCAAGGCTGAGAGCAGCGCCGACAGCTGCGGTTTTTCTGCTGATTTTTTTGTATATCCCCAGCCATAGCAGCAGTACGCCGGCAAGGGAACAGATGATAAGAATATAAATAATACGCATAGTTACTCCAAATATTAAAGCCGGTAGTTTTGCCGGCTTTAATCATAACAAAAAGGCTTGCCAGAGGCAAGCCTTTTTATATTACGCTTAGTGTTTGGTATCGAATAATTGGCTTACAGACCAGTCATTGTAGATGCGCAGAATGGTTTCTGCCAGAATCGGCGCAATGGAGAGCACCTTGATTTTAGGATGCTTTTTGGAAGGAGCCAAAGGAATGGTGTTGGTAACAACCAGCTCGGTGATATCGGATTGAGCAATGCGGGACAGTGCCGGATCGGTCAGGATCGGGTGAGTGCAGCATGCATATACTTCTTTAGCACCGAATTTCTTCAGAGCGCGTGCGCCTTCGGTCAGGGAGCCTGCGGTATCAACCATGTCGTCTACCATGATGCAGGTTTTGCCTTTAACGTCGCCAATCAGGTTCATAACCTCAGCAACGCCGGGTTCCGGACGACGTTTGTCGATGATAGCCAGCGGTGCATTCAGCATTTCAGCGAAATTGCGGGCACGGCTTACGCCACCAAGGTCCGGGGAGATAACAACCATGTCTTCCAGATTCTTGGATTTAATGTATTCTGCCATCAGCGGGCCGCCGGGCATATGGTCAAAGGGGATGTTGAAGAAGCCTTGAATTTGTGCAGCGTGCAGGTCGATGGTTACTACACGGGTAATGCCTGCAGTTTCCAGCAGGTCTGCCATCAGCTTAGCAGTGATAGGCTCACGGCCGCGTGCTTTGCGGTCTTGGCGTGCATAGCCATAGTAGGGGATAACAGCAGTGATGTGGTTAGCGCTGGCGCGTTTGAAGGCATCAGCCATAATCAAAAGCTCCATTACGTTATCATTAACTACAGGGCCGCAGGTAGGTTGTACAATGAAGATATCCTTGCCGCGTACACTTTCGTTAATCATTACCTGAACTTCGCCGTTGTTGAAACGGTTAACTACAGAATCACCAACGGTGGTTCCGAGGTAAGCAGCGATTTCGCGTGCCAAATCAGGATTTGCATTACCGGTAAATATTCTTAACTTATTCTCGTCAGACAACATGTCCAATCCCTCCAAAATTACCTTGTTTGTAGTTTGCTGGTGCAATGAGCAAAACTTTACTTAAATTTAATTATACACAAAAAACACGTAAATCACAAGTTTTTTGTAAACTTTTTGACACATATGTGACTATAAAAGCTTATTTATCCTCGTTACGGTATTTTTCGGCCCAGCCTTCGATATTTTTCTGGCGGGCACGTGCAATACCCAGAGCATTTTCGGGTACTTCCTTGGTAATAGTGCTGCCTGCACCGATGTAGGTGTTGGCCTGCACGGTTACGGGAGCAACAAGGTTGGTGTTGCAGCCGACGAAAGCGTTGTCACCGATAACAGTACGGTGCTTCTTCTTGCCGTCATAGTTGACGGTGATGCAGCCGCAGCCCATGTTAACACCGCTGCCGATGTCGCTGTCGCCGATGTAGGTGAGATGCGGCAGCTTGGTGCCTTCGCCTACGTTAGAGTTTTTAACTTCTACATAGTTGCCGATTTTAACGTGGTCGCTGATAACGGTGTCGGGACGCAGATGAACGTACGGACCGGCGGTAACGTGGTTTTTGACCTCGCAGTCATGGCCGTAGATGAATTGCAGATGGTTGTCATCACCGATTTTTACATTAGTGAAGCGGGCGTTAGGTCCTATTTCGCAGTCCTCGCCGATTTCGGTTGTGCCTTCCAGCCAGGTGTAGGGATAAATAACGGTATCGCGGCCGATTTTTATGCTTGCTTCGATAAAGGTGCTGGCGGGATCCATGATGGTTACGCCTGCGTCCATCAGCTTATCCAAAATGCGTTGGCGCATAACGCCTTCAGCAACGGAAAGCTGCTTGCGGGAGTTGATGCCCATAACCATATCGCTGTTGGCAGTGGATATACCGCCAACTTTGGCGCCGGCTTCGTTGAGCTTTTGCAGTACGTCGGTCAGGTAATATTCGCCCTGTGCGTTGTCATTTGTCAATGTAGCCAGCACGTCAAACATTTGCGGGCATTCCATGCAGTAAATACCGGTGTTGATTTCCTTGATAGCCTTCTGATCTTCGGTAGCATCCTTTTGCTCTACGATGCCCTGTACATTGCCGTCAGCATCGCGTACAATGCGGCCGTAGCCGAACGGGTCATCCATAATTGCCGTAAGTACGGTAGCAGCAGCGCCGCTTTCCTGATGTGCTTCGCAGAATTTTTTCAGCTCTTCGCCGTCCAGCAGCGGAGTGTCGCCGCACAGGATGAGCGCAGTGCCGTGGAAGTCCTTCAGGGCATCGGCAGTCTGCATTACAGCGTGGCCGGTGCCAAGCTGCTCGGCCTGTAGGGCGATAGTTCCCTGATTGCCTACCATTGCTTCTACCAGCTCTGCTTCATGGCCTACGATAACAACCTTTTTGTCTGCGCCGGCAGCGCTTGCAGCGTCAATTACGTGCTGCAGCATGGGCTTGCCGCCTACCTTGTGCAGTACCTTGGGGTATTTGCTGCGCATTCTTGTGCCTTTGCCTGCGGCGAGGATTATTGCTACTAATTCTGACATGTGAGTTCTTCCTTTCCTGACTGTCTATAAGGCATCATCTGCGTCACGACTGTTCCTGAACGTACAAGTAGTACGCCGTCGTCACCGTCGTTTAGCATCTGCTACCTTCTAGCCAGCCTGACGTAGTTTATAGTTAATGATATTCCTGACTGTCTATAAGGCATCATCTGCGTCACGATGGTTCCTAGACGTATCGGAAGTACGCCGTCGTCATCGTCGTTTAGCATCTGCTACCTTCTAGCCAGCCTGATGTATTCTATATTATTTATTTACTTCCAATGTTACTTTCTGCTGTTCTTCGTCTACGTTATGCAGGGTGAAGAAGGCAGTGTAATCTTCTATCAGCTTGCGGTCCGGTGCAGCGGTGGCGATTAAAAAGGCTTTGCCTACAACCTGAGCGCCGACTTCGTGCGCCAAAGCAATCATACCCTTGGCGGTGCCACCGCCCTTCATAACATCATCTACAATCAGCACACGGCTGCCGGGCTGCAAAGCGCGCTTGGGCATGGCCATGTTTTGGATAACCTTGGTGGAGCCGCTGACGTAATTGATGTTGACGGTGCTGCCTTCGGTAATATCACTGGTGTGACGGGCGATAACGAGTGGCACGTTAAACGCACGCGCTGTCTGCATAGCAAGCGGAATACCGCTTGTTTCTACCGTCATGATGCAGTCCGGTGCCAGCTCCTGCAGGCGGAGCATAAAGATTTCACCCAGACGCACTACGGTTTCCGGATGGCAGAGAATGTCGGTAGTATATAGCATACCGCCGGGCAGGATGCGGTCCGGAGAGGTGAGGCGGGCAGCAAGCTCTTCCAAGAAGGCTGCGTCATCCTCCGGCAGATGGCCGGGGATAAAGCGCACGCCGCCGGCAGCGCCGGAAACGGTTTCTACCTTGCCCAGGCCGTAAAGCTCCAATCCGGATTTTACGGCTAAAACATCCTCGCTGAGTGTGGATTTGGCGATAGCAAATTTTTTGCAGAAATATGAAAATGAAAACAGCCGATATGGATGATCGGCTAAAAGTTTACTTAACGCTGCTACGCGTTCAATTCTTTTGGCTTTTACCATATGTAAGCGTCCTCCTTGCAAGTTCTAAGTCACTTGGTTTATCTATATCCATGCCGATACATGCATGACGGGTGATGATGGCTTTGCAGCGCATTTCCAGAAGTGAGGAGGTGCGTGCTTCCGCATCGGCCACTGTCAAACGATGGCACAGGAGCTTTATCAAAAAGCCCCATCCGAGCCAGTTGCACAGCTTAAGCGGTGATTTGCGGCGGGCAAAGATTTCGCGTGCTTTTTGCTGACCGCCGGGAATAATCTCTTTGGCCATCAGCATCATGTTGCCGCCGGTAAAGACGCCGTCACGCAGCTTGCCGTAGGTGCGCTGGGCATCGGGATAAGCACTCAGGCAGGCATCCTTGGGGATGATGGGATAATAAAGCTGGCCTTCGGGGAAGGCATTGCAGGCTGCAAGAAAGTCGCGTACTGCAAGGGAGGTCAGCAGCGGAATGTCGTCGCATACTCCCAGCAGCTTTTCACTGGCATCAGGGCCTAAGGCTTCGGAGGCAGCGAAGGCTGTAGCCGGCAGGTCGCCTGCGGCTTCACATAGCAGAACGTCGGCCGGTAACGTACCCTCTAAAAGCGCCAAGGCTTCGGGGCGGGCAGCTACGACAATACGGCGGATGCGTCCGCTTCCCTGCAGGGCTGCAATGATATAGTCTATGAGGCGCTTATCGCCAAGCGGTGCCAGGCAGCGGTGTTCGGTGCCGACGTAGTCCTTCAGCCAGGGACTGAGGCCGCCTGCTACAATAAAAGCATCTATATTAGCAGTTGTCATGCTTACGCCTTCTTCTGCGGCAGATGCTCGCTGAGGGAACGCATGAGGGTGTGCTCGGCGTTTTCCAGATGGATACGGGCTGCGTATTGCGCACGTTCTACATCATGTGCGGCAATTGCTTCTACCAGATTGCGATGTTCGTCCATGGTTTCCACCAGACGTCCCGGGTAGCTCATAGAACGGCCGCGTATAGTGGTCATCTGCTCGCGCAGGTTATTGATGATGCTGCGCAGACGCTCGTTGCGGCTGGCAGTGTATAACATATCGTGGAAAGCAGTATCTACTTCGACGATTTTATCCATATCATTGTTGGCGATATGCTGGCCGATTTCAATAAGATAACCGTTAAGCTGCTCAAGCTCCTCATCCGTAATACGCTCGGCAGCCAGACCGGCAGCCAGAATATCAAGGCTGATACGGATTTCGTAAATTTCGGTGATATCCTTAATGGAAATATCGGCAACATAGGTACCGCGACGGGGAATCATAACAACGAAGCCTTCTAGCTCCAGCTTACGGATTGCTTCGCGCACTGGCGTACGGCTTACGCCCATTTCGTCAGCCAGCTGAATTTCCATGAGGCGTTCCCCGGGGCTGAAGGTGCCGTCAATAATAGCTTGACGGATATTTTCACAGACAAGCTCACGCAGAGGCTTGTAGCTGTCTAGTTTTATAGGCTGCAAATGTCCGGACATATTTATTTTCTCCTTCCGATAGTTGTCGTAATTGCTGTTTCTACATCAAAATCTGTCAGTGCCTGCTGTACGCGTTCCGCAGTTTCTTTGTCAGCAGTAAGACCGAATACTGTCGGACCGCTGCCGCTCATGAGGGCGTAGTAGGCGCCTGCTCCCAGCATAGCAGCCTTAATAGAGGCTATAACGGGGTGTGCCGGGATAGTTACTGTTTCTAAAACATTGCCCATGTAGGGAGCGATGGCTTTTCCGCCTTCGCGCAGATATGCTTCCAGCTGCCAGATGCAGGGTGCATGTACCACGCGGCCGTGGTTGAAGTTTTGGTAAACCCAGGCGGTGGAAACCTCCAGACCGCGGGGCTTGGCCAGTACCAGCCATGTTTCGGGCATGTCCTCCAGCTTGGTGAGGACTTCGCCGCGTCCTGTTGCCAGCATGGTGCCGCCTTCGATGCAGAAGGGGATATCGCTGCCTAATTGTGCAGCGAGCTGTTCCAGTTCATAATTTTCCAGGTTAAGCTCCCAATAACGGTTCAGACCGCGCAAAACTGCTGCTGCATCACTGCTGCCGCCTGCCAGTCCTGCCGCCAGAAAAATTTTTTTGTTCAAGGCGATGTGAACGTTCGGAATAATATTGCAGTGACCTGCGAGCAATGCGGCTGCTCTGTAGGCCAGGTTATCAGGACCGCAGCTGAGGTTGTGCAGATTAGAGCTGATCTGAATGCCGTTACCCTTGCTGATAACGATTTCGTCGCTCAGACCGACACTCTGCATAATCATGCTTACCTCGTGGTAGCCGTCTTCGCGCTTGCCGAGAATATCAAGTCCCAGATTTATTTTGGCATATGCCGTTTCTTTTATTTGCTTCATTATAAGTTCACCTGCCTAATATTGTATACAGTATTATTTTATACTGCTTATGCCTGCATAGCAAGAATTTTTTTCGAACGTTCGGGATTTTGGCGAGAAAAATATTTAGTTGTTGCCTTTCTGCGTTAAAGTGTTACAATATATACATAAAAAACATATTCAGAATATTTCGTTTGCAAAGGAGAATTTTATGAATCCCGCTTTGAAGAAAAAACTTTACCATTATGCTATGGTGACCTTGGCCTGTGCGATTATGGGCATCGCTATGCATACATTTTACATGCCTAACAAGATGCTCAGCGGCGGCATCGGCGGCGTTGCCGTACTTGCCTATTATGTTGCCGGATTGCCGATGGGTGCTACCAGCTTAATCTGCAACGTGCCGCTCTTCTTTTTGGCCTATAAGTATATGGACCGTGAATATACTATCAGCGCGCTGTATGGTATTATTGCTTTTTCTGTATCCCTGGATTTCTTTCATTTCTTGTCAACCTATACTGTAGTGCATGACAAACTGCTGGCCTGCATTGCCGGCGGTGTGCTGTACGGCATCGGTGCTGCTTGTATGTACCGTGTGGGAGGCTCTAGCGGCGGTACGGTTAGTATCGGCGCTATTATCCAGCGAAATTAGGCTATCTCTATCGGTACAACCGGCTTTGCTTTCAATATTTGTCTGCTGCTGGCCAGTGTTTCCTTATTCGGCATTGAACCGGTGCTGTATACCTTGCTTACTTTTTTTGTGATGACCAAAACCTGTAATGCTTTTACGACAGGCTTTGATTATAAAAAGAAGGTTATCATCATCAGTGAGCATCACGAGGAGATTGCGGAAGCGATTATTAAAATCGTCGGCCGCGGTGTTACCTATATCAGCGGCGAGGGCTGCTTTACGCATCGTCACCGCGAGCTGGTTTTTGTAGTCATCAAGCTGACGCAGTTGGCGAAGGTACGCTCCATTGTGCGCGAGATTGACCCCAGTGCCTTTATGATTATCAGTGATGTTAACGATGTCTTTGGCCGTGGCTTTACGCTTAAGCCGTCCGGTCCGAATTTCCCCAGACCTAAATTCCCGGAGAAGCATGAATAAGAATTTGCGTTGTTCCCCTGCCCGGTTGTGTGCAGGGGATTTTCTTTTACTATAAACACGAAAATATTTTTACAATATTACAGACATGTACGTTTGAAAGTGCTATAATAAAAACAAAGCTGACAGTAAAGGAGGAGAAGGCGTTGCAGCGTACATATATTGCTATAGATTTGAAATCGTTTTATGCATCGGTAGAATGTCGTGAGCGCGGACTTGACCCTCTGGATACTAATCTGGTAGTGGCGGATGAACGGCGGACGGATAAAACCATCTGTCTGGCGGTGACGCCGTCGCTGAAAAGCTATGGTATTCCCGGGCGCGGGCGCTTGTTTGAGGTGAAGCAGCGTGTGCAGCAGATAAATGCCGCGCGGCGCTTTGCTGCTCCCGGCAGGCAGCTTTGCGGTTTGTCGTGCTCCTATGCGCAGCTTCAGGCCGAGCCGCAGCTGGCACTTGATTTTATTATTGCGCCGCCGCGGATGGCCTATTATATGGAATACAGCACGCGTATTTACGAAATTTATCTGCGTTATGTGGCGCCGGAGGATATCATCGTCTATTCTGTGGACGAGGTGTTTATGGATGTAACGCAATATTTTGAGCTTTACGGCTTGACGGCGCGGGAGCTGGCGATGCGTATTATTCTTGAGGTTTTACGCGAAACGGGTATTACCGCTACCGCAGGCATCGGCACTAATTTGTTTTTGGCGAAGGTGGCGATGGATGTGCGGGCGAAGCATATTGCGGCGGATGCCAACGGCGTGCGGATTGCGGAGTTGGACGAGCAGAGCTACCGGCGTGAGCTGTGGCAGCATCGGCCGCTGACGGATTTCTGGCGCGTCGGCCGTGGCTACGCAAGTAAGCTGGAGGCGCGGGGCATATATACTATGGGAGATATAGCGCGCTGCTCGGTATATAATGAAGAGCTGCTGTACCGTCTTTTCGGAAAAAATGCGGAGCTTTTGATTGACCACGCCTGGGGCTGGGAGCCTTGTACGATTGCCGATGTGAAGGGCTACCGGCCGCAGGTCTGCAGCCTGAGCTCGGGGCAGGTGCTGCATCGTGCGTATGAATCGGCGGAGGCACTTTTGGTGCTGCGCGAGATGGCGGATGCGTTGGCGCTGGAGCTGGTGAGCAAGGCGCTGGTGACTGACCAGATAGTGCTTACTGTGGGCTATGACATCGATAATTTGAAGCAGGGCAGCAGCTACCAAGGCGCGGTGAAGATTGACCGTTACGGACGCAGAGTGCCGCAGCATGCGCATGGCAGCTGTAAACTGGGGAGCTTTTCTTCTTCATCTAAACTGCTGGTGCAGGCGGCAGCGGATTTGTACGAGCGCATTACGGACAGCAATCTTTTGGTGCGGCGGCTGACCTTGGCGGCGAATCACGTGCTTCCGGCGCAGGCTGCGGCCAAGAAGCAGGAACAGGAGCTAAGCTTGTTTGACTTTGGGAATGAGGCAGTGCAGCAGGCTGCAGGGCAGCGCGAAAACAGACTGCAGCAGGCACAGCTGGAGATTAAGCGGCGCTTTGGCAAGAATGCCGTTTTGAAGGGCATGAGCCTGCTTGACGGGGCAACAGCAAAGGAGCGCAACGAACAGATAGGAGGTCACAAGGCATGAATGATAGTTATGAGGATATTATCAATTTGCCGCATCATGTATCAAAGCGGCATCGGCAGATGCCGCTGGCAGAGCGGGCAGCGCAGTTTGCGCCTTTCGCCGCGCTGGAGGGACATGCTGCCGCCGTAAGCAGTACGGCGCAGCGGGTGCGTCAGCAGATGGAGGAGGCAGATAAGGCAGAGAATATATATCAGCTATAACTGATAAAACCATGAAAAACAGGCAGAACGGTGAAAGCTTTTGCCATTTGTGAATTTTCTTCATTACTGTTATACTAGCAGTAAGAAATCTTAGTGAACGACAGCTATGGAGGTTAGTTTTATGGATAATAAAAAGCTCAAGGAGCTGGAGGCAAATTTATGGGAGGCGGCAGACGACCTGCGTGCCAATTCCAATTTGACGAGCAATGAGTATTGCATGCCTGTTTTGGGCCTGATTTTTTTACGCTATGCGGAAAGCCGTTATGAAATGGCCGAAAAGGAGATTTTAAAGGAGCATCCTGTGCGCCCGGGCAGGGAGTTTAAAATTCGTCCGGAACATTTTCAGTCGAAAAGCGCTTTATTTTTGGAGAAGGAAGCACGCTACAGCTATTTGCTTAGCTTGCCTGAAAATGTCAAAACTGCTGGCTTGAAAGATAAAGACGGCAGGGAGATAGCTTCTCTAGGAGAGGCACTCGATAATGCAATGAGTCTTTTGGAGTTGCAGAGCAAGCAGCTGGAGGGCGTGCTGCCAAAGTCTTATTACAAATTTAAAGATGAATTGCTCAGTGCGCTTCTGCGCAACTTTGATAACGAGCTTTTGAACGACGTAGGCGGCGATGTTCTGGGACGAATTTATGAATATTTTCTGGGCAAGTTTGCCAAGGCGGTGGCGCAGGATGACGGCGTTTTCTTCACGCCGAAGTCGCTTGTGCGCCTGATTGTCAATATCATTGAGCCGGAGAAGGGCATTTTGCTCGACCCTGCCTGTGGTAGCGGCGGCATGTTTGTGCAGACAGGCGACTTTGTGAATAACAAGGGCATGGAGGCCAATAAAAAAATGACCTTCTACGGTCAGGAAAAAACGGAGTTTAATGCGAAGCTGTGCGCAATGAATATGGCTGTGCATGGCTTAAACGGCAATATTGCCAGTGGCGAAGAGGCAAATACCTTTTATCACGATGTACACGAGCTGGCAGGCAAATGCGATTATGTAATGGCTAATCCGCCGTTTAACGTGGACAAGGTAAAGGCGGATGACGCACATAGCGCAGGCCGCCTGCCATTCGGACTGCCGACGGTGAATAAAAAGAAGAAGGAGGTTGGCAACGCCAACTATTTATGGATTTCTTACTTTTACGCCTATCTTAATGAACACGGACGTGCGGGCTTTGTTATGGCGGCATCGGCTACGGACGGTAAAGAGGCAGAGATGCGCAGACAGCTTGTGGAGGAGGGCGCTGTCGATGTTATGGTCAGCGTGGGCAACAACTTCTTCTATACGCTGTCTTTGCCTTGCTCGCTGTGGTTCTTTAATAAGGCTAAGACGGAGCAAACTGAAGATAAGGTGCTTTTTATCGACGCGCGTAATTATTACACTGTTGTAGACCGCAACTTGAACGAGTGGAGCGAGTGGCAGTTGCGCAACCTGACAGCGATTGTCTGGTTATATCGTGGCGAAAAGGCAAAGTACCAAGAGCTTGTGGCAGATTATAAGGCGGCGCTCGTGGACTATGCATTGCAGGCACAGAGCACGAAGCTGGCGCAGCTTTTAACGCAGACAGAGGATTTGCAGGCGCTGCAAAAAAGCCTCGCGGACTTTGCCAAAGAGGTACAGGAAGAAGCGAAGAAGGCTGTGGACGAGGCCAAGCGCAATGAAAAGAAGAGCACGCGTGCCTATTACGACAGCGAGCTGGCTTTCATTGCGGAGATTACATCCGTCGTTGAAGCTTGGCGGTGGCTCGTGGAAAAATTCGGCAGCGAGGGAGAATATCAGGACGTTGCAGGTCTGTGCAAAATTGCGGATAAGAGCGAAATTGCCGAGAAGAATTATTCGCTCACGCCGGGCGCTTATGTGGGCGTGGCTCCGGTGGCAGACGACGGCGTGGACTTTGCTGCAAGAATGCGCGAGATTCATGGTGAGCTTGTGCACTTGCAAAAGGAGAGCAATGCGCTGATGGAGAGGATTGCGCAGGACTTGGAGGCTATGGGGTTATGAAGTGGGAGAAGAAAACTTTAGATGAGTTGGGAACTGTTGGCAGAGGACGATCAAAACATAGGCCTAGAAATGATCCCAAATTATTTGGAGGGAAGTACCCATTTATACAAACAGCTGATGTAAAAAATGCTAATTTCTATATAATTAATTTTTCAAGCACATATAATGAAGAGGGACTCGCACAAAGTAAACTTTGGCCTGCTGGAACTTTATGTATTACTATAGCTGCAAATATAGCTGATACGGGAATTTTAGCTATACCAGCTTGTTTTCCTGATAGTATAATGGGATTTGTTGCGAACGAGGAAATTGCAGATACTAGGTTTGTTAAGTATTGTTTTGATGTTTTGCAAAAAGAATGTAAGCAAATATCTCAGGGAACGGCTCAGGATAATTTGTCTTGGGAAAAACTATCGAGAATAAAGTTTTTAG
>ENA-UEYI01001411-UEYI01001411.1-human-gut-metagenome-genome-assembly--contig:-NODE-1411-length-20336-cov-6.795251_pt1 | contig 20336 bp, 12 predicted proteins | sample MGYA00242900_ERZ507916 | MGnify/ENA primary metagenome ERZ507916 (study PRJEB26167, sample SAMN06115521) | human gut metagenome | host: Homo sapiens | place: China:Chongqing | collected 2015-09-02...
TTTGCTATTGTGTTTCTTACTTCTTGGCATAAAAATGCACCTCAAAAAGTTTTGTCTAACTTTTGGGGTGCATTTCATTTTTACAGTCGCTTTTATCGTATTTTATAATTGCTTTTATCGCGCTATGCCGTTACACCGAGAAGAGAAGGTCGGAGTAGGTCGGGAACGGCCAGTATTCTTTGGAAACGATGGTTTCGGCGGCGTCGCAAGCGGCGCGGAGTTCCTGCATCGCGACTACCACTTTGTCGTGGTAGTTGTGCGCGGCTTCGGCTACGTTTTCTATAAGTTTCGCTTCGACTACGACTTCTTCGAGAACCTTGGTAGCGGCGTAAGCGCGGTCGGTCAGTTCGCTGACTTTCTTCGCGATATCGGTTTCGGCGAGAGAGGACAACCCCAGCGCGGCTTTCTCGGCGATTCCGGCGGCGAGGTCTTTGGTGAACTTCGCGCACGCGGGGATAATCTCCTTGTTCGCCATTTCGATCATGGTCTGCGCTTCGATATTGATGATCTTCGAGTAATTGTCGAGTAAGATCTCCTGACGAGCAGCGACCTCGACGGGAGTGTAAATGCCGTACTTTTCGAGCAAGCGCACGTTCTTTTCGTCAGTGTAGCGCACGAGCGCGTCGGGCGTGTTCTTGAGGTTGAGAAGTCCGCGGCGTTCGGCTTCGGCGGTCCATTCGTCGGAGTAACCGTTGCCGTTAAAGACAATGCGTTTGTGCTTTGCGTACACTTCCTTGATAAGCGCGCGAACGTCCTTCTCAAGGTCGGTCGACTTTTCGAGCCTTGTGGCGAACTCGTCGAACTTTTCGGCGACTGCGGTGTTTATCATTGTGTTGGGGCAGGAAATGTTGGTGGTGGAGCCGAGCATACGGAATTCGAACTTGTTGCCCGTGAACGCGAACGGCGAAGTGCGGTTTCTGTCGGTGGTGTCGCGCATGAATTCGGGGATAACGTCCACGCCCAGTTTCATCGCGGTGGCTTTGATATGCTCGTAGTGCTTGCCCGATTCCATCGACTCGAGGATCGCGGTGAGGTCGTCGCCGAGGTACATGGAAATGATTGCGGGCGGCGCTTCGTTCGCGCCCAAGCGGTGGTCGTTGCCCGCGCTCGCGACGGACAGACGGAGAAGATCCTGATGATCGTCGACCGCGGCGATAACGGCGGTGAGGATCGTGAGGAAAAGCAGATTATCCTGCGGGTTTTTGCCGGGCTCGAGAAGGTTTTCGCCCTCGGCGGTCGAGATCGACCAGTTGTTGTGCTTGCCCGAGCCGTTCACGCCCGCGAACGGTTTTTCGTGGAGCAAACATGCCAGTCCGTGCTTGTCGGCGATCTTGCGCATAAACTCCATAGTGAGCTGGTTGTGATCGGCGGCGACGTTCACGACGGTGTAAATGGGCGCGAGTTCGTGCTGAGCGGGCGCGACTTCGTTGTGACGGGTCTTAGCCAGTATGCCCAGTTTCCACAGTTCTTCGTCGAGGTCCGCCATGAACGCGAGTACGCGGGGACGGATGCTGCCGAAGTAGTGATCCTCGAGTTCCTGACCTTTCGGAGGCTTGGCGCCGAACAGCGTGCGCCCCGAGAAAATCAGATCCTTGCGCTTAAGGAAAAGTTCTTTGTCGATAAGGAAGTATTCCTGCTCGGGTCCTACCGTGGTGACGACCTGGGCGGTGTGCTTACCGAATATCGCGAGAAGTCTTACCGCCTGATCGGACAGCGCCTTGGTGGAGCGGAGAAGCGGGGTTTTCTTGTCGAGAACCTGACCGGAGTACGAGCAGAACGCGGTGGGAATACACAGCGTGCCGTCCTTTATGAACGCGTCGCAAGTGGGATCCCACGCGGTGTAGCCGCGCGCTTCGAACGTCGAGCGCAAGCCGCCGTTGGGGAAACTGGACGCGTCGGGTTCGCCCTTTATGAGTTCCTTACCGGAAAAACTCATAATGACCGTGCCGTCGCCCGTAGGGGTAATGAAACTGTCGTGCTTCTCGGCGGTGATTCCGGTCATCGGCTGGAACCAGTGCGTGTAGTGGGTCGCACCCTTGTCGATCGCCCATTCTTTCATTTCGTGCGCGACTACGTTCGCGACCTCGAGGGTGAGCGGCTTACCCGCGTCCACGAGCGCGCGGAACGAGCGGTACGTTTCTTTGGGCAGCGAGCGCTTCATGACCGAATCGCTGAACACGAGGCTGCCGAATAATTCCGGAACGTTACTCATAATAATGTATCTCCTTGAGAAAATTTGTTCGGATTAAAGATAAAACGCCGTAGGGTATATAGACCTACGGCGTCTTTGCCGAAATATTGACTGCATTATAGTACAATTTTTCCGCGTTGTCAACGATTTTATAGCGATTTTCTGAAATTTTCCGTCAGATTTTCCGAAAATGCCGACAAGTTTTGCCCGAAAAGCCGATTTATGGCTTCGATTTTCCGTAATTCGCAAAATTTTCGTTTTCCGGGAATCGCGTTTTTTTGCTTTTTACGACAAGAACTGCGAAAGCGGTTATGTAAAATTTTCGAAAATTCGCTAATTATATTGATTTATGCGCGGAAATATAGTATAATATGGAAAAAGTGACCGCTGTGTGACTTTAACATAGATACCCAATGTTGAAAGAGGTGTGTTTTCCCCGATGAACGAACAGTTAGAGAAAAGATTCCACGAAGGCGAACTTTACGACGCGTACAACTATTTCGGTTGCGTGTTCGACGAACTTACCGGAAACGCCGTAGTACGCACTTTCGCGCCCTCCGCGGCGGCGGTAGAGGTAGTCGGCGACTTCAACGACTGGGACGGCACGGCTATGACCCGCACCACGGGCGGCGTGTGGGAAGCGAAAATCAAAGGGGTAAAGCGCTTCGACGACTATAAATTCAGAATTACGACCGCGGACGGCAGAATTATCTACAAGTCCGATCCGTACGCGCTCCATTCTGAAACGCACGAGGGTACGAACAGCAAGGTTTTCCCGCTGTCGGCGGTAAAGGTAAACGACGAGGCGTACCGCGAAAAACTCGCGAAAAAGAATATCTACGCTTCGCCTATGAATATTTACGAAGCGCATATAGGCTCGTGGAGAAGATATCCGGACGGCAATCCGTACTCGTATCGCAAGTTCGCCGACGAGATCGTGCCGTACCTTAAAAAGATGCGCTACACTCACCTCGAACTTATCGGCGCGGCGGAATATCCGTACGACGGCTCGTGGGGGTATCAGGTCACGGGGTACTTCGCGCCCACTTCGCGCTACGGCACGCCCGCGGACTTTGCCTATCTCGTAGAGAAACTGCATAAGAATAATATAGGAATAATCATAGACTGGGTACCCGGACATTTCCCGAAGAACGAAAACGGACTTGCCGATTTCGACGGGCAGCCGCTGTACGAGCCGACAGATCCGCTTCGCCGCGAGCATAAGGAGTGGGGCACTTGCTGTTTCGATTACGGCAGAGGCGAAGTGCAGACTTTCCTTTGCAGCAACGCGCTTATGTGGTTCGACGTCTACAAAGTGGACGGACTGAGAGTGGACGCGGTGGCGAGTATGCTGTACCTCGACTACGGCAGACGCGACGGCGAATGGTCGCCCAACCGCTTCGGCGGCAGAGAGAACGAGGAAGCGGTGGCGTTCCTCAAAAAACTGAACACTGCGGTGTTCGCCCGCCACCCTAAGGCACTGATGATCGCGGAAGAATCCACCGCGTGGCCGATGGTGACAAAACCGGTGTCCGACGGCGGTTTAGGTTTCAATTTCAAGTGGAATATGGGCTGGATGAACGACACGCTCGACTACGCCGCGACCGATCCGCTGTTCCGCGCGGGTAAGCACAACAACCTTACTTTTTCGATAACTTACGCGTTCAGCGAAAATTACATATTGCCGATTTCCCACGACGAAGTGGTACACGGCAAACGTTCGCTCGTCAACAAGATGCCGGGCGACTACGATACGAAGTTCGCGGGACTAAGAAACTTCCTTATGAATATGTACGCGCACCCCGGTAAAAAACTGCTGTTTATGGGTTGCGAGTTCGCGCAGTTCATCGAGTGGAACTACGAGCAACAACTTGACTGGCTGCTGCTCGATTATCCGCGGCACGCCGAAACGCAGGAGTTCGTAAAGGCGCTCAACTCGTTCTATCGGCTGAACGCGCCTATGTGGCAGCGCGACGACAGTTTGGACGGCTTCCGCTGGCACGTCGTTGACGACCGCAATCAGAACGTGATCGTATACGAACGCAGCGACATTAAGGGCAATATCGTGCTGGCGGTCATAAACTTCTCGCCCGTCGAATATAAGAATTATCGTTTCGGCGCGGACAAAGGTACGTACACCGTCAAACTCGCTTCGGATATCGGCGGCTTTGACCGCGAGCCGAAAAAGTACCGCGCGGAGAACGTGCCGTCGCACGGATTTACTCACAGTCTTGTAATGGATATAAAGCCTATGTCGGGCGTTTATCTCGTAAAGAAGAATTACGGTAGGGGGAATAAGAGATGAAAAGGAAAAAATGCGTAGCAATGCTGCTCGCCGGCGGGCAGGGCACCAGACTTTACGCGCTGACTTCGGGCATCGCAAAGCCTGCGGTTTCGTTCGGGTCGAAGTACCGCATAATCGACTTTACGCTGAGTAACTGCGCGAACTCGAATATCGACACGGTGGGCGTGCTTACTCAGTACGAGCCGCTGATACTCAACGAGTATATCGGCAGCGGCGAGCCGTGGGATCTCGACCGCAAGAACGGCGGCGTGCATACGCTTTCGCCCTATCAGGCAAAGGCGGGCGGCGAGTGGTACAAGGGTACGGCGAACGCGATTTATCAGAACCTGCACTTCCTCAACAAGTACGACAGCGATAACGTGCTGATTCTCAGCGGCGATCATATCTATAAAATGGACTACTCGAAAATGCTGACCGAGCATATCCTCTCGGGCGCGGACTGCACGATAGCGGTCATCGACGTCACTCCGGAAGAAGCGCCGCGCTTCGGCATAATGAGTTACGACGAAACGAAACGCATTACCGATTTCGAAGAAAAGCCGAAAAAACCGAAGAGTCTGCACGCGTCCATGGGCGTTTACATATTCAAAAAGGATGCGCTCGTTGAGGAACTTAAACGCGACGAAGCGGACAAGGACTCGCAGAACGATTTCGGCAAGAACATTATCCCGTATATGCTCGCTCACGGCAGAAAAATGTATGCTTACGAGTTTTCGGGTTACTGGAAGGATGTCGGCACGGTCACTTCGCTGTGGGAAGCGAATATGGATCTTCTGGGGCGTCACCCCGCGATCGACCTCAACGATCCCGATATGAAGATTTACTCGCGCAACGAGCCGCTCCCGCCGTCTTATATAGGCGAGGACGGGAACGTCGTCAATTCGATATTTACCGCCGGCTGCGAGATAAACGGCACGGTGATAAACAGCGTGATTTCCGAGAACGTGACTATCGGCAAAGGCAGCGTTATCCGCGACAGCGTAATTATGCGCGGCACGAAGATCGGCGAGAACGTGACCGTCGATTACGGCATGATCGACGAGTCGGTCACGGTGGAGGACGACGTGAAGATCGGCGACGAACAAAGCGATAAAAACCGTATCGCGCTTATCGGCAGAAACACGCGCGTAAGAAAAGGCGCAAAGATCGCTTCCGGCGAAATCGTAGAAAACAAGTAGGAAAAGGCGCAAAGATCGCTTCCGGCGAAATCGTAGAAAACAAGTAGGAAAAGGGGCAGAATAAATGAAAACTCTGGGAATAGTATTTTCCAACATTCACGACAAAGAAGTGAGCGAACTCACGGCGTCGAGAACGCTTGCGTCCGTGCCTTACGCGGGCAGATACCGCCTTATCGACTTCGTTCTCTCGAACATGGTCAACAGCGGCATTTACAACGTGGGCGTAATCACCAAGTACAATTATCAGTCGCTGATGGAACACGTCGGCAGCGGCAAGAGTTGGGATCTGTCGAGAAAGAACGGCGGACTCGTGATCTTGCCGCCGTACGGCAGAGAGAGTTCCACCGTGTATTCCTCGCGCTTCGAGGCGATCTCGAATATCGCGTATTACCTCAGGGAAGCGACGGAAACTTACGTGCTTATGTCCGACTGCGACAACGTGTGCAATATCGACTTTTCGGAAGCCATCAACTACCACGTCGAAAAACACGCCGACATCACCGTCATTTATCACAAAAAAGAACTGGGCGCGTGCGACGAAAAGGTGCGCACTTCCGTCGAAGTCGACAGCGGCGGCAGAGTGAGAAAAGTCGTCACCAAGCCCAAGCAGAGCGGCGTAATCAACGCGTTCACGAACATTCTGATTATCAACCGCAAATTCCTTCTGTCCATTATCGACAACGCCGAAGAACTCGGTTACAAGAGTTTCTCGCGTGACGTTCTCATAAAGGGCGCGACCGAATACAATATCTACGGCTACGAGTACAAGGGCTACTTCGCCAGCATCGATACCATGGCGAACTACTACAAACACTCGATGGAACTGCTCGACAAGAATATCCGCGACGAGATTTTCCGCGACGGCGGCGCGATCTATACCAAGGTTCGCGACAGCGCGCCGTGCCGGATAGAGGAGAGCGGCAAGGTCAAAAATTCCGTCGTCGCCGACGGGTGCGTTATCGAAGGCGAAGTGGAAAACTCCATTCTCTTCCGTGGCGTACACGTATCTAAAGGCGCCCGCGTTAAAGGCTCGATACTCTTCAACAACGTCACCGTGGCTTCGGGCAGCACGGTCAACTGCGTTATCGCGGATAAGTTCTCGCACGTTCTTGAAAACAGAACGCTCAGCGGACACGAAACCCGCCCGTACTTCTTGCCGAGGAACACCATCGTATAAAGTTAATACAAGGCGTATTCGCGCCGACCGGGGATAAACGATTTTTTCGGCGGCGCGAATTCTCGTTTTTTAGGGTATTTTTGTACCGCTTTGCCACTGCTTTGTCGCCGCTTCGCTTTGACCCGCGTTTTCGGGGCGCGCCCCGAGTAAAATCAAGAAATAACCTTTAAGGAGATTAAGAATATGGCTGAAAGTAAAGTAAAGACCGGAGCAAAAAAAGCGGCCGAGAAAAAAACCGCCGTTCCCGTTGTCAAAGCGGAAACCAAGCCCGCGGTAAAGAAAACGGGGACTGCCGTCGTGAAAAAGACGGCGAAACCCGCGGTAAAAGAAACCGCCGCTCCCGCGGTCAAAAAGACTTCCGCCCCCGCCGTCAAAAAATCGGGCGCGGTGACTAAGACCGCAGCCGCGAAAGCGGAGGAAAAGACGGCGCTTACCCCGGCGGCTCAGGAAGTCTATCCAGTGACCGAAACCGAAGTAAAGCCCAAGGCAAAGCGCGGCAGAAAGCCGAAAGCGACGGAAGCGGCAAAGCCCGCGGAAACGCCGAAGAAAAAGCGCGTGCTGTTCGTGGCGAGCGAAGCGTGGCCGTTTGCCGGCACCGGCGGCTTGGGCGAAGTGGTAGGATCGCTCCCCAAGGCGCTCAACGGCTTGGGCGACGTGGAAGCGGAAGTCATTATCCCGCTTTACGAGAGCGTTCCCGCCGAGTACCGCGAACAAATGACGTTCGTGCGCTCGATCAACGTGCCGCTTGCGTGGAGAAACCAGTACTGCGGATTGTTTACGCTCGTTCACGACGGCGTGAAATTCATGTTTGTAGACAACGAATATTACTTCAAGAGATCGGGACTGTACGGCTACGGCGACGACGGCGAGCGTTTCGCGTTCTTCTCGAGAGCGGTGCTCGAACTTTTGCCGTACCTTGACTATAAGCCCGATATTCTGCACTGCAACGACTGGCATACCGCGCTCGTTCCCGTGTATTACAAACTTTTCTATCAATACCGCGAGGGACTGTCGGGTATCAAAACGATCTTCACCATTCATAATATAGAGTATCAGGGTCAGTTCTCGGGCGACGTCATCGAGGATCTGTTCGGAATCTCGCGCCGCGAATACATGTCCGTCGAGTATCACGGCTGTATCAACCTGATGAAAGCCGCTATCGACTACAGCGACAGCGTGTCTACCGTCAGCAACGCTTACGCCGGCGAGATCATGAGCGCCGAGTACGCGCACGGACTGGAGGGCGTGCTGTTAAAGAACGCCTACAAACTTAAAGGCATCCTGAACGGCATCGACGTAAAGACTTACGACCCCGCGACCAGCGCTTCTTTATTCAAAAATTACGACGCGGAGTCGGCGGAAGCGAATAAGAAAGAGAACAAACTCGGGCTGCAGCGTATGCTTAACCTGCCCGCCGACGAGAACGTTCCCATGATCGCCATGATCACCCGCCTTGCTTCGCACAAGGGGCTCGACATCGTGCGCTCGGCGTTCAACGGCATTATGCAGGACGACGTGCAGTTCGTGGTGCTGGGTACCGGCGACGCCGATCACGAGAATTTCTTCCGTCATATGCAGAACGTGTACGGTAACCGCGTGCGCGCGATCATCGCGTTCAACAAGGATATGGCGCAGAAAATCTACGCCGGCGCGGATATCTTCCTTATGCCCTCGAAGTCCGAGCCGTGCGGACTTTCGCAGATGATAGCCATGCGCTACGGCACCGTGCCGATCGTAAGACTTACCGGCGGGCTTAAAGATTCCGTGACCGATTGCGGCGACGGAACGGTGGGTACGGGCTTCGGCTTTACCGAGTACGACGCGGGCGCGCTCCGTCACGCCGTCGACCGCGCGGTAGGGCTGTACCGCGACTATCGCGATATCTGGAACGGACTGAGAAAAAGAGATATGGAAAGCGATTTCAGTTGGAACAAGAGCGCGAAAGACTACGACGCTTACTATGCCGAAGTGCTTGAATAATCCTAAATTTTACTTGCTTTCACGGAGGACCTTATGGAATACACTACGGCAAAAATCAAAGAACTGGTAACGGAAAAACTCGATAAGTACTTCGCGACTTCTCCCGCCGCCGCTACCGACATGCAGTTGTACAAGGCTGTCGCGCTCGTTATCCGCGATATGCTTCTACTTAAAAAACAGCGCTTCAATACCGAAGCCAACCGCGAGGGTGCGAAACGCGTGTACTATCTCTGTATGGAGTTTCTGCTCGGTCGCTCGATGCGCAACAATATCTACAACCTCGGGCTTACGAAACAGTTTTCCGCGGCGGTCAAAGCGTTCGGAAGAAACCTCGACGACCTTTACGAACTCGAAGCGGACGCGGGGCTCGGTAACGGCGGCTTAGGCCGTCTTGCGGCGTGTTTTCTGGACGCGCTTGCGACCGAGGATTATCCCGCGATGGGCTTTTCGATCCGCTACGAGTACGGACTTTTCAAGCAGAAGATAGTGGAGAACACTCAGGTCGAACTGCCTGACATCTGGCTGGACAGCGGCGAAGTGTGGATGATGCCCAGATCGGATAAAAGTTTCACCGTCAAACTCGGCGGTCACGTCATCGAGGACTGGTCGGACGGCACGCTCAGGATCCGTCACGAGGACGCCAGTATCGTCGAAGCCTTGCCTTACGACGTAATGGTCAGCGGCTACGAGAACAAGGGCGTCAGCGTTCTGAGATTGTGGCGTGCTTCCGCTCCCGCTTCGTTCGATATGAAATCGTTCACGCAGGGCGACTACTTCAAGGCGATGCGCGGCGATAACGAAGCCGAACTTATCAGCAAAGTGCTGTACCCCTCGGACGAACACTTCGAGGGCAAGCAATTGCGCCTTTCTCAGCAGTACTTCCTCGTCAGCGCGAGTTTGCAGTCTATAATAAAGGATCACTTAAAGCACTACGACACGCTCGATAATCTCGCCGACAAGGTTGCTATCCACATAAACGACACGCACCCGGCGCTTGCGATACCGGAACTTATGCGGTTACTTCTCGACGAGTACGGTTTCTCGTGGGAGCGGGCGTGGGATATCACCGTCAATACCATGGCGTACACCAACCACACCGTTATGAGCGAAGCGCTCGAGAAGTGGAACGAGGATCTCGTTAAAATGCGTTTGCCGCGCATGTACTCGATTATCCGCGAGATAGACGCGCGTTTCCGCGGCGAACACCGCGAGTGCAGAGAGGACGTCCTTAGCCGCATGTGCGTCATCGGCAACGGTCAGGTGCGTATGGCGAACCTCGCCGTCATCGGCTCGCACAGCATAAACGGCGTGAGCGCGCTCCACAGCGAGATTATCAAGGAAAGCGTGTTCCGCGACTTTTACGAAATTCTGCCCGAGCGCTTTACCAACGTGACCAACGGCATCGCGCACCGCCGCTGGCTCAATCAGTCCAACCCGCGCCTTGCGGGGCTTGTGACCGACCTTATCGGCGACAAGTATATCCGCGACGCCGCGGAACTCGAGAAACTCAATAAGTACTCGTCCGACGAGCAGGTGTTAAAGAAACTCGCCGAAATCAAGGCTGCGAACAAGCGCGACTTCGCAAAGTATATCGCGGACGCCACGGGCTTTACGCTCAATCCCGATTCGCGTTTCGACGTGCAGATAAAACGCCTTCACGAGTACAAGCGCCAACTGCTTAACGTGCTTAAAATCATCAAGAAATACCTCGACGTAAAGGAAAACCCCGGCATCGACGTAACGCCCGAAACGTTTATTTTCGGCGCGAAAGCGGCGGGCGGGTACTACCACGCAAAACGCATAATTTCGCTTATCAACTGTCTGTCCGACGAGATCCGGCGCGACCCGAAAATCAAGGAAAAAGTCGACGTGATGTTCCTCGAGAACTATAACGTCACCAAAGCCGAGCGGCTTATTCCCGCCGCCGAGGTTTCCGAGCAGATCTCGCTTGCGGGCAAAGAGGCTTCGGGTACTTCGAATATGAAATTTATGCTCAACGGCGCGGTCACGCTCGGCACGGTAGACGGCGCGAACGTCGAAATCGCCGAGCGCGTGGGTAAAGACAATATCTTTACGTTCGGACTTAAGGCAGACGAAGTGGAGAAAGTGTGGGAGCAGGGCTACAACGCTTCCGCGATCTACTCGAGCGACCCCGAGATAAGACGAGTGGTGGACGCGCTGAGAGTCGGTTTTGCCGGTCAGTCGTTCTCCGATATCGCCGACTATCTCACCGTGGGAACGAACTACGTCGCCGATCCGTATATGTGTCTTAAGGATTTCCGCGACTACCTCCGCGCGGCGGGAGAACTCGACGCGGCTTATCGCGACGAACTCGGCTGGAACAAAATGGCGCTACGCAATATCGCGCAGTCGGGCGTTTTCGCCGCCGACCGCAGCATACGCGAGTACGCCGAAAATATCTGGCACTTAAAGCCGGTCACAAAAGTGTACGAGGACTAAATGGAACTACGGTACTTTCCGTGCGACGAGCGGTGTAAAAAGCCCGTCGGCGGAATAAAAATCAACGAAGAATTCACGGTTTGCGCAGAGCTTGACGGCTCGGCGCAAGCCGCGTTTTTCGTGCTGACCAAAGAGAACGAGTCGCCCGTGTGGTACGAAATGCGGAGAACGGACGGCGGCTTTTCGCTGTCGCTCCGCGTGACTTCCGCGGGGCTGTACTTCTATCGCTTCGTCGTGAGAAACGACGGTTACGATACCGCGTACTACGCCGACAGGGATCTTTGCGCCGCGGCAGGAAGAGGCGAGGAGTGGCAACTCACCGTCTACGAGGAAAACTATGCCGCGCCGAAGTTTCTGGACGGCGGCGTCATATATCAGATTTTTCCCGACAGATTCAATATCGGCGGTGAGCGACTGAAAACCAAGAAAAACGCCGTTTACCGCGACGACCGCGATGGCACGCCTTACTACAAAGCGGACGAGAACGGCATCGTGCCGAACAACGACTTTTTCGGCGGCAATCTCGACGGCGTTACGGAAAAACTCGACTACTTAAAGTCGCTGGGAGTAAAGTGTATTTACCTCAATCCGATTTTCGAAGCGGCTTCGAATCACAAGTACGACACCGGTTCGTACCGCAGAATCGACGGCGATTTCGGCGGCGAAAAAGCGTTCTATAGGCTTTTAAAGTCCGCGACGGAAAAGGGAATCAAAATCGTACTGGACGGCGTGTTTTCGCATACGGGCGACGACAGCGTGTACTTCAACCGCTACGGCCGTTACGACAGCGTGGGCGCGTTTCAGTCGGTCGGAAGCCCCTATAGGTCGTGGTACCGCTTTGACGAAAAGGGCGGTTACGAGTGCTGGTGGGACGTGAAAATTCTGCCGTGTACCGAGGAAACCGACCCGGGTTTCGACGAGTTTATCAACGGTGAGGACGGCGTCGTGCGCACTTATATGCGTATGGGCATCGCGGGCTGGCGGCTGGACGTCGCCGACGAACTGCCCGACGCGTTCCTCGATAACCTTACGCGCGCGGTCAAGTCCGTCGACCACGACGGGCTGGTCTTAGGCGAAGTGTGGGAGGACGCAAGCAACAAGGTCGCGTATTCCCGGCGCAGACGGTACTTTCTCGGAAAGCAACTCGACAGCGTGACGAACTATCCGTTCAAGGACGCGATCATACGCTTCGCGCGGCTGGGCGACGGCGAAAACCTCGCCCGCACGGTCAACGGCATAGTCAACAATTATCCCGGGCGAGTGCTGAGAAACCTTATGAACCCGCTGTCCACTCACGATACCGTTCGCGCTCTCACCGCGGTTTCGGGCGAGGAACTGCCGGGAACGAAGGATGAACGCGCTGAGTTCCGGCTTCGCGATCCAGAAACGGCGAAAAAGCGTTTGCGCCTTGCCGCCGCGCTTCAGTATACGCTTCCCGGCGTGCCGTGCGTTTACTACGGCGACGAAGCGGGCATGGAGGGGTGCGAAGACCCGTTCAATCGTAGGTTCTACCCGTGGGAGAACGCCGACCGCTCGCTTACGGAGTATTTCAAAAGGCTCGGAAAACTGAGAACGCGCGCCGAACTTAACGGCGGCGGTATCGCGTTTCTGCGCGCGGGCGACGGCTTGGTCGAGTTTACCCGCGGCGAAAAACTGCGGATAATCGCCAACGCCACCGATCAATCCGTACTGCTCGAGCGTAAAGTCAAAGATCTCGTTTCGGGGCGCGAAACGCACGAAGCGCCGCCGCTTTCCGCCGTCGTGTGGGAAGAGAACGAGTAATATTTCGGCTTTCGCCGTGTAATATCCGCGCTCCGCGCGGGTTAATGATAATTGCAGAATAACCCTATAAAATTCCGTTGACAATCGGTAAAGATAGGTATATAATTTTCAATCGTGGTCGGGGTGAATTTTCTCCGGCCATAAAATACGCCCGCGGGTGCGTTTTCGCCGCGGCAAAGAAGGAAATCATGAACGTAACGCAAATATTACTCGACCTTGCGATAATACTATTCGCCACCAAGGCGCTCGGTATGCTTATGCGCAAAATCGGCTTGCCGCAAGTCGTCGGCATGGTCGTGGCGGGCCTCCTGATAGGACCCGCAATCTGGGGACAGTTCGGCTGGTGGTCGCCCGTAAATCCCGGCGCGGAAGAAAAAATCTTCCTTAAAGGCATCGCGGAAATCGGCGTGGTGCTGATTCTGTTCTCGGCGGGTTTGGAAACCGACGTCAAGGAACTCAAGCGCTCCGGGCTGAAAGCCACGCTCATCGCGTTCGGCGGCGTACTCGTGCCGGTCGCGGGCGGGTTCTTGCTCGCGGTGCCTTTCTTAGGCGGGTTTTCCGCGCTCGCGGCGGACAAAACGCTTATGCTCGACGCGGTGTTTATCGGCGTGATTCTGGCTGCGACCAGCGTGGGCATCACGGTGGAAACGCTGAAAGAAATGGGCAAACTCAAGGGCAAAGTCGGCACGGTGATTCTGTCGGCGGCGATCATCGACGACGTTATCGGCATAGTCGTATTGTCTATCGCGATCGGCTTCCGCGACGCTTCGGTAAATCCTTGGTGGACGATTCTCATGACCGTGCTGTTCTTCGCGGCGGCGATAGGCGCGGGGCTTCTTCTCAATATCGGTTTCAAATGGCTCGTCAAGCGCTATCCGCACAACCGCAGAGTGCCGATTTTCGGACTCGTTGTGTGCTTCGTGTACGCCTACTGCGCCGAAAAAATCTTCGGGATCGCGGACATAACCGGCGCTTACGTCGCGGGAATACTCTTGTCGAACCTTAAGGAAACGCACTATATCGACCGCAAAGTCGATATCAATTCGTATATGCTGTTCGCGCCCGTGTTCTTCGCGAATATCGGCATAAACGCGAACTTTTCGGGCTTTAACGCTACCGTTTTTCTGTTCGGACTGGCGTTCGTCGCGGTGGGTATCGCGGGTAAAATCATCGGTTGCGGCGGCGTGGCGAAACTGTGCCGATACTCGTGGCGGGAGTCCGCGCAAATCGGCGTGGGAATGATCGCCCGCGGCGAAGTCGCGCTCGTCGTGTGCAACAAGGGTCACGAAGCGGGGCTGTTCAACGGCGTTGCGGTGGGAGATCCCGTCGTAGCCGTCATTATGCTCGTGATCATCTCGTCGCTTTTGTGCCCGATCTTCCTTAAACTTGCGTTCAAGGGCGAACCGCCGTCGCTTATGGGCGGCGTGCCGGAGGACGTTTCGGACGGAGTTACCGAAACAGCCGAAGCCGTCGCAAGCGCCGAAAGCGGCGTTACGGAAGGCGAACCCGCGCCGACCGGACCTGCGGCGCAAAGCTAGTAGTTAAGCTATATTCGCGCTATCGCGCGAGTGATATTTCGGCTGACGCCGAAGTTATATCCGCCTGCGGCGGGTGATATCCGCGCTACGAGCGGGTTAAGGATAATTATTTGTTTTCAGTATGGAATTCCACGAAACTCGGGGCGCAATCATAGATTGCGCCCCGAGATTTCTAAAAACAATTCACTGAATTGTTTTTACGGTGCTATGCACCGCCGCATCGCGCTTAGGATGACGAGGTAAAACGGAAACTGTGCGGGGTTTTAAAGTACAGTACTTTATACCAAAATAACCGACCTTATAAGAGCCTCCCTTGTGATAAGAGCGGGTGGCATTTTCGTTAGAAAATGACGGAGGGATTGTCGTTTTTTAGTTGCGTTTTCGTTTACCGCACAATCCCCCAGACGGCTTCGCCGCCAGCCCCCTTTGCACAAAGGGGCCTTTAAATAAGGTCGGATCGGTCGTCCCCGTATGGCGATTGAAACGAGGTGAGTTGACTCCGCACGCTATATTTAAATAATACCCGACCTTAAATAATTGACTTAACGCGCGAATTTTGGTATTATTGATTTATGAGAAAATTGAGCGGAAAGATTATAGTCGTCACGGGCGGCACCAGCGGCATCGGCAAGCATATCGCGGAGCGGTTTTCGGAGAATAACACCGTCGTGGTACTGGCTCGTCGCTGTGAAACGGACGGCAACTTTATTCGTTGCGACGTTGGGATAGAAGCCGACGTAATCGCGGCGTTCGAGCTCATTCGGTCGCGCTTCGGCAAGGTCGATATGCTGATAAACAACGCCGGCTACGGCGTGTCGGGCGCGGTGGAACTGTTGTCCGACGAGGAAGTCAGCCGCATTTTCGAAGTCAACTTCATGGGCGTGTTCCGTTGCGTGAAGTACGCTTTGCCGCTGATGAGCGCGGGCGCGAAGATAGTCAACATCTCGTCGGCGTGCGCGATTTTCCCGCTGCCGTTCCGCTCGATGTACTGCGCTTCGAAAGCCGCCGTCAGTATGCTCAGCCACTCGCTTCGCGAAGAGGTCAAGCCCTACGGCATCGACGTCACGGCGATTTGTCCCGGCGATATCAGAACGGAATTTACCAAAAACCGCGTCAAAAATTTCACGACCAACGCCCGCTACGGCGAGCGCATAAGAAAAGCCGACGACCATATTTCCGCGCGCGAACACAAGCGCATGAGCGTGGACTACGCTTGCGGCAAGATAGAGAAGATCATCGCGAAAAAACGCTACAAGCCGTTCTACCTCGTGGGAAGAAAGTACAAGGCGCTGTACGCGGCGTACAGAATCTTTCCTCTCGGCGTGATCTTAGGCGCTACGGGCAGGATTTTCGCCCCGAAAGAAAAGAAAAAGTAAATTTTTATCGGAGATACATAAATGGAAAACGTAATCGTACTTGACTTCGGCGGACAGTATAACCAACTTATCGCCCGCAGAGTGAGAGAATTCAACGTGTACTGCGAACTTCTGCCGTACACCACGCCGCTAGAGAAAATCCTCGAGAAAAAACCTATCGGCATTATCTTTACCGGCGGCCCCGCGAGCGTGTTCGAAGAGAACGCGCCCACAGTGGAAAAAGCGATGCTCGAGGCGGATATTCCCATTCTCGGCATTTGCTACGGCTGCCAGCTTATGGCACACTTATCCGGCGGAAAAGTGGGCGTAGGGCCCAGAGAGTACGGCAAGCAGATCATGACGGTGAAAAATTCGCCGCTGTTCAAGAATATTCCGACCGATTCGCAGTGCTGGATGAGCCACACTTGTTACGTCGAGGAAGTGCCTGCCGGTTTTACCGTCACCGCGACCACCGCGACTTGCCCGGTAGCCGCTATGGCTAACCCGGAAAAGAACCTCTACGGCGTGCAGTTTCACCCCGAAGTCATGCACACGACGTTCGGAAACGCCGTTCTTAAAAACTTCCTTTACGAGATCTGCGGCGCCAAGGGCGAGTGGACGATGGCGAACTTCGCCGAAACCACGATCGCGAAACTCAAAGCGAAGATCGGCGACAAGAAAGTATTGTGCGCGCTCTCGGGCGGCGTGGATTCCGCAGTCGCGGCTACGCTCATTCACAAGGCTTGCCCCAACCTCGTCTGCATTTTCGTCGATCACGGTTTGTTAAGAAAATACGAAGCGGACGAAGTGGTGCGCGTTTTCCGCGACGAGCAGGGTATGAACCTCATAAAAGTCGACGCTTCCAAGCGTTTCTTGGACCTTCTCGCGGGCGTTACCGAACCCGAGAAAAAGCGCAAGATCATCGGCGGCGAGTTTATCCGCGTGTTCGAGGAAGAGGCGAAGAAGATCGGCGCGGTCGACTACCTCGTTCAAGGCACGATTTACCCCGACGTTATCGAAAGCGGACTGGGGGCAAGCGCGAAAATAAAGAGCCACCACAACGTGGGCGGGCTTCCGTCCGTCGTTGACTTTAAGGAAATCGTCGAGCCGCTCCGCGACCTATTTAAGGACGAAGTGCGCAAGTGCGGTTTCGAAATCGGGCTTCCGGCGTCTATCGTTATGCGCCAGCCGTTCCCGGGTCCCGGGCTGGGCATCAGAATCATGGGTGACGTCACCGCCGAAAAAGTCGCGATTTTGCAGGACGCGGATTATATTTTCCGCGACGAGATCGCAAAAGCGGGTCTTGAGGGCGATATCTGGCAGTACTTCGCGGTGCTTACCGGCACGCGCACCGTGGGCGTTATGGGCGACGAACGCACTTACGACTATACGCTCGCGCTCCGCGGCGTAACCAGCGTGGACGGCATGACCGCCGACTGGGCGCGTATTCCGTTCGACGTTCTCGAAAAGATCTCCACCCGCATAGTCAACGAAGTCAAGCATATCAACCGTATCGTCTACGACATTACGTCCAAGCCTCCGGCAACCATCGAATGGGAGTAAGCCGCGTATCGGACGATTTACCGCGCGACTGCTCGTATGCGAATATGCGCATACGTGGGGTTGAGAGGCTGAAAAATCAAAAAAAAGGAGAACGTTGTCCGTTTTTTGCGGACGCATACGGGCGACGCAACGCTTGCGCCGTCCGTTTTTATATCGGAAAAGGAGAGAAAAATGGCGAAACTTTATTATCAGGGCCACGGCAGTTTCCGCATTACCGCGGCTAACGGCAAGGTCGCGTACGTCGATCCGTTTATGGGCGACGGCTACGATTTGCCCGCCGACCTCGTGCTGATTACTCACGAGCATTACGACCACAACGACCTTAGTAAAATCACTCCGGCAGAGGGGTGCAAGGTTTTCCGCGGCAAGAATATGACCGACGGCAAGCGCTACGACAGCGGCGAAAAGGACGGATTCGTTTTCCGCGCCGTCCCCGCGTACAACCGCAATCATAAGAAACCTGAGTGCGTCGGGTTTATTATCGAAGTCGACGGCGTGAAAATCTACGCCGCGGGCGATACTTCCGCAACAGATTATATGCGCTCGCTCGCCGCCGAACGGTTCGATTACGCGCTTTTGCCCACCGACGGCATTTATAATATGGACGCGGAAGAGGCTTCCGCTTGCGCCGCCGTGATAAAGGCGAAACGTTCGATACCTGTCCACACCAAACCCGACACGCCCTTTGACGAAACGGTTGCCGCGCGTTTCCACGCCGACGGCAAACTCGTCCTTCGCCCCGGCGAGGAAATACGGCTGTAAAGTTGCCGTGATATGAAAAGAACTATCCTTACGTCATTCCGAGCATAGCCCCGGGAATCTAGCCGAAGGCGCAAAGATTATTATAATGCGGCGTCGCCCGGATCCTAAGGCTTCGCTATCGCTGCGCCGGAGATTTGATGCGGATAAGATAGGCGATTTCATACGATGCGAGAACAATCGGTCAGCCTTCTATTTTTACTTTACAATTGTCGAAACCGACTGTATAATCATTATATAATATAGAAACACGGGAGGAAAAACCATGGACGCAAAAGTAGCGGAACTTATCAACGACCAGATCAACAAGGAGTTTTACTCGGCTTATCTGTACCTCGACTTCGCGAATTATTTCGAACGCCGCGGGCTGCAAGGCTTCGCGCACTGGTACGAAGTGCAGGCGCAGGAGGAGCGCGACCACGCGATGCTTATGTATCGCTTTCTTTTGAACAACGACCAAAAAGTGACTTTCGGCACGATCGCCGCGCCCGACAAGAAACTTTTCGCCGATATCGACGTTCTCAAAGAGGGCTTGGAACACGAACGTTACGTCACTTCGCTTGTTAACGATATTTACGCCGAGGCTTACTCGACGCGCGACTTCCGCACGATGCAGTTCCTCGACTGGTTCGTGAAGGAACAAGGCGAAGAGGAGAAGAACGCAAGCGACCTCATCACCAAAATGGAACTGTTCGGATCGGACGCGAAAGGACTTTATATGCTCGACAACGAACTCAAAGCCCGCGTATATGCCGCCCCGTCGCTCGTGCTGTAAAATTTCGCCGCACGGAATAACGAAACTCGCCCTTAAAAACGCGGCGAGTTTTTCTTTATTCTTTACGGCGACAGTTCGGTATAAACGATAGCAAAATCATCGAGAAAACAATCTTTAAAAATTTTTTAATTTTTTGTTTAAAAACTCTTGACAAGCCTCTTAAGATTGTGATATTATGTATAGGCTGTCGACCGAAAGGGGACGGCGCGGAAGTAAATAAAGACTGGTTTGGTCAAGTATGTTTCAGGACATACCGCTGGCATGAGAGAGTTTACTAAGGGACGAAAAAGTCACGGACGCGGAAACGCTGGGTAAATTCGATTGTGCTTTTTTTATTACTTTCGTCTATCGCACATTGACAACTGCATATAAAGAAAAAGACACAGATAATATTAAACGAGTAAAGAGTAAAGTAAATGTATCTAAGATACAGACTGCAATGAAAGTTTGAGAAAAATGAAATGTCTTGTAATTAACTTGAAAAGAACTGGTCAAGAAAAGAAACCAAACGGAAAGAGAGTAGTTGAGTAGAGATATTCAACGAAACGAACTGAGATTAAGCTAATAAGAGCGTATGGTGGATGCCTTGGCATCAGGCGCCGAAGAAGGACGTGACAAGCTGCGAAAAGCTACGGGGAGTTGCAAATGAACATAGATCCGTAGATATCCGAATGCGGGAACGCACCTTATAGAGATATAAGGTATCGTTACATGAACACATAGTGTGACGAAGGGAACCCGGGGAACTGAAACATCTAAGTACCCGGAGGAAGAGAAAGTAAAACAACGATTACCTAAGTAGTGGCGAGCGAACGGGTAAGAGCCTAAACTTCATATAGAAATATGTGAAGGGTTCGGACTCACGTAAAGTTAATCACGGAAATAGACGAAGAGCGTTGGAAAGCGCAGCCGAAGAGCGTAAAAGCCGCGTAGTTGAAATTGAAGTGGTGACGAGTGAAGATCCAGAGTACCATCGAGCACGAGAAATTCGGTGGGAAAGAGGGAGGCCCATCTCCTAAGGCTAAATACGACCTGATGACCGATAGAGTATAGTACCGTGAGGGAAAGGTGAAAAGCACCCCGGGAGGGGAGTGAAAAAGAACCTGAAACCGTATGCTTACAAGCAGAGAGAGCGCAACGACTTCGGTCAAGCGTGATCTCGTACTTTTTGTAGAACGGGCCGGCGAGTTACGATGTGTTGCGAGGTTAAGGTATAAAGTACCGGAGCCGAAGCGAAAGCGAGTCTGAAGTGGGCGAGTGTAGTAGCATGTCG
>ENA-UEYI01001421-UEYI01001421.1-human-gut-metagenome-genome-assembly--contig:-NODE-1421-length-20274-cov-180.379660_pt1 | contig 20274 bp, 14 predicted proteins | sample MGYA00242900_ERZ507916 | MGnify/ENA primary metagenome ERZ507916 (study PRJEB26167, sample SAMN06115521) | human gut metagenome | host: Homo sapiens | place: China:Chongqing | collected 2015-09-02...
CGAAGTCCGTTCTCTTTTCCACAAGCACATCGAAAGCCTTTTGGATGGAAAGCAACAACTGCTCGATGTCCTTGTTGCTCTCCACGGCTTCCTTGCTCTTGCCCTCCAATCGGCTGGCACGAGGATTCCAAAGCGATGGAGTGCAAGACAACTTGCAGGAGAACTGCGCCATAGTCCTGTTCACCGTGATGCGTCCCATGATGGGAGCTTTTCCATTCTTGTCCATTCCGCTCTTTTTCAGGTAGAGCAACACCTTGAATTTTTCGATTTTCATAACGCTTACATTTTGAGTGTGCAAATATAATCATTTTGTAAGCGTTCCTTGATGCGCAAAACATTGAGAATCAGCGCAATAAAATCCGTTGATGCACAAAGTTGCCTTTCCGTATTGTTACCTGCTTTGCATAGGTAACTGTGGCTCACGATTTAGTTACTGAACTACTTCAATATACCTCACTCGCTTGCTTTATGCCGATTTGGCAACTTTGTGCAAATCTGCTCATTCCCAACTGTTTACGTTCCAACCTCTCTTATTCTCCTTTGGCTGCTTTAGAGCTTTATGTTAAGAATCCTAACTCATAGTTTTCTCCTCCAGAACTCACCGTTTCTCGGTGCAGAAGTCATCGTTTTCTTCTTGGGAATACATCGCTTGCCGGATAGAAATCCTTGCCATTACTTGTCATTTCATGCTAAAAAAATAACACGGACAAATTGAATTTGTCCGGACAAATTGTCCGAACGCTCGTAATCTACTGATTATTAGTATGTTACAAGCCTCCAGACAAACAAACCGGACAAATTCAATTTGTCCATGTTATTTTTTTTCTGGCGGAATCAGCCATTTTTGTTTATTGCCAATAAATAAATCTGCGGTTTTTTATTTACTGGCAATAAACAAATCGAATATAAGTTCTATCATCAAAGCTCTTATTGCCCTCTACGATGCCCTTGGTGGCGATAAAGGAACGGATGTTCTGAGGGTCGTTGGCAATCTGCTCTGCCAATGCCGCCTCGCTCGCTGCCAAGGTTGGCTTCAGGAACGGATAGCCATCGCTCGCCAATACTATCTCGGAGGAAGAAGATGGAATTGTATCTGATGCAGAAGCGGAGCCTGAGCAGGAAACAGGATCTTGAACAGAACAGGAATCTGAAACAGAGACAACCTTCACTCCCTCCCGATAGATAGGAAATCCATCGATAACCGTATAGGTCTGGTTCTGCCCGGAAAGCATCGCCTCGATCAATAATGGCTCTATCTGCTTTCTAGCCTCAGCAGGCGAAAGCCCCTGCGCTATCAGTTCTACTCGTTTCCGGGCTATCTTCTCCTCATAAGGCTTGCCGTTCTCATAGAGTTTTCCGGCGATGATTGCCTGGCAATCGCCCACCATCCATACTTCATTCCTTGTCCGGCTATAAAGGATAGCCGAGGCGGTAAGCCGTTCTTCCGGATGCTCCTTCAACCGCTCTTCCACTCCTAGCTTTTCATACACCTTATTATATATAAAGGCTGTCACACCCTGGCAGAAATCATCTACCGAGGCATCCGCTTTCAACTCCTCACGAATATACTCCGAGATAAGCATCATGGCGTATCTTCCGTTCTTCATATCAGGATTGAGATGCTTCGGCGTCTTGCTTGTACTGCCATCAATCACTGCGATGAAATCATCGGTAACTACCATTCCATCCTCACAAGCCTCAGGGCTCTTCTTTCCTATGATACTGCTTTCTATTATCTTCATTGTATTTATTGTCCTTTTTTAAAAAAACACCCCAAAGGTACTTCTTTTCTATGAGACGACCAAAGAATATGCAAAAAAAGCAGCAGTTTTCTTATGTTCGGAATGTCTTTAGCCCTGACTTTTGGATAAAAACAGCCCTCTATTGCCTTGACTTTTGGATAAAATTAACTGTTTTTAGCCTTGACTTTTGGATAAAATATGTATCTTTGCACTGTAAATCAATAAATTAGCACAACATGACGTATTACAGAAGAAATATAGATCAAAAATTATTGGAATGGAAAGACTCCCCACGCCGCAAGCCTCTCTTAATAAGGGGTGCAAGACAAGTGGGCAAATCATCTGCCGTCAGACATTTTGCCAAGTGTTTCAAATACTTTGTTGAAGTAAATTTAGAACGCCAACCTTCTATCCGTCAGCTCTTCACAAAAGATATAGACGTGAAACGTACCTGTGAAGACATCAGCGCATCAACTGGCATCCCAATAGTAGCAGGCAAAACCTTGCTCTTTATTGATGAAATCCAAGTAAGCCAAGAAGGCATTATGTCGCTTCGTTACTTCAAGGAAGATTATCCTGAGTTGCATGTCATAGCAGCAGGCTCTCTCTTGGAATTCACCTTAGAGGAACTCCCTTCATTTGGAGTGGGCAGAATACGCTCTTTGTATATGTACCCATTCTCTTTCGATGAATTTCTTTTGGCGCAAGGGTTGGATTTAACTATAGATTATAAGCGAAAAGCCACACCAGGAGCCCCCATTCCAGAGGCAGTTCATAATAAGCTGGTGAATCAACTGAAGACATTTTACCTGGTTGGAGGTATGCCTGCGGCAGTAACGGAGTGGATAGAGACAAACAGCTATCTGGAGTGTGCTCATGTACATAACGACATTCTTGACACCTATCAAGATGATTTCTCTAAATACAAGTCACGTATCTCCCCAACCCTGCTAAGAAAGGTGTTACGTTCTGTAGCCTTGCAGGCTGGAAGCAAGTTTGTCTTCAGACAGGTGGATAACGAGCTACATTCTTCTGTCATAAAGGATGCCTTGCACCTACTAACGTTGGCTGGTCTAATCAAGCCCGTTACCCACACCGATGGCAATGGCCTTCCGTTGGGTGCAGAAGAAAACAATAGCTACACGAAGTATCTCTTTCTTGATTTAGGTTTGATGCAAACGATGCTCGGCACACCTGCTGCCGACATCCTGTTATCATCAGATGTTGATTTCGTGAATAAGGGAGCAGCCTCCGAAATGTTTGCTGGTTTGGAACTGATGAAGGGCCATGACTGCTTCCAAAAGTCAGAAATGTACTACTGGCAGAACTTAAATCGAGGTGCTAACGCTGAGATTGACTATATCGAGGCTATAGAGGGAAAAATTCTCCCAGTAGAAGTCAAGGCTTCCACAAGAGGAAGCATGCAGAGTTTGTGGCTTTTCATGCGCAAGAAAAATCTACATCATGCCATACGCACTTCCTTGGAAAACTTTGGCAGATTTGAATATATCGACAAGGATGCAGACGATGCTGTGCGCCAAGTAGATGTCATTCCCCTCTATGCATTAGGCAATCTATACAAATAAAGAATATCTACTCAAGACCTCCTAAAGTAAGAATTTTAATAGGCTTCAAATGCCATCCTAACAGCATTTGAAGCCTAATATATTTACTTTACAAGGGGGGTCAAGGTGAACTTCGATTCCTTCAACTGATAGCTATGGTGTTGTATCCTCTTCAAGCCTTCATCCAACTCCTCCATGTCGAAATGGATGAGGGAGCAGCCTTTTTTGTGTTAAGCCTTTGCTTTCTTTAATCTGATAATCATCTGTATAAAACTTGGAATCATGATGCAGAGAGAGAAGCCTACGGCATAATACATGGTTTTCTCATCGCCATGGAAGAGGTCGATGAGTTTGCCATCGCTCTGCGGCATGATATTAGACAGGACATACGCCATCGTATTATTCACCCAGTGGAGCAGGATGCCCGGAACAAGACTCTTGGTGCGATAATACATCCAACCCAGGAGTAAGCCCAGCAGGAGGGCATTGACAAACTGCGCTACGTTGGCGTGAGCCAGACCGAAGATGGCAGCCGAAATCATGATGGCTACCCAATGGTTCTTCTTGCTCATAAGACCCAGCAGGGTGCGGAGAACGGCTCCACGGAACACAACCTCCTCAGCAAAAGGCGCCAGAACGCCGATAGCCACATAGCCCCAAGGCTCCTTCATGAGCGATGCGAATATCTGCTCGGTATTCTCGTCCATCTCGATGCCTATCTGCTCATATATGAACTCCAGAGGAATGATGGTTCCCAGAGTGAACAATGCCACCCAGAGAAGCGTTGTCCAAGGCTTGGAAAGCAGATAATCGCGGGTCAGCGGTGTCCACTTCGTCTTCAGGAAGATGACGAGGGTGATAACGTTGCTGAACGCTGAGGTAAGCGCCATCAGGATAGGATTGCTGCCCGAACTGACAGCCAGGAGCGTTGCCTGGTAACCTTCGCCCTTAATGCCCGCCCAGATTCCTGCGCCAGCATACATCACGATAATCTGTACTACTATAAATATAATCATGTAGAGGACGATATCCGTCAAACCTCTCTTTAAATTAATCTTTGCCATTGCTTTTACTGTTTATAATTAATCGTTTATAGTTAATCGCATTCTTGCAATCATTCCGCTTCCTTTTCAAAGAGATCCAGCACGGTCTGCTCATCCTCTTTCAGCTGCGCCGCCAACTCCTCGGGACTGTCAAACTTCTGTTCGCCCCTTATTCGCTTCACGAAGCTTACGAGCAAGAGCTGGTCATAAATATCCCCGTCGAAATTGAAGATGTGCGTCTCTAGCGTCAGTAGTCTGCCATTGAAGGTTGGGCGATTGCCCACATTCATCATTCCCCGTTTCCATACCACCGTATTCTCCAGTCTTACCCTTACGGCATAGACGCCAGGGGCAGGAATCAGCTGTCCGAAGTGAGAGATGTCGAGATTGGCTGTAGGGAAACCGAGTTTTCTGCCTTCATGGAATCCATTCACCACCTTTCCGATGAGGGTGTAAGGGAAACCGAGGCACCGGGCTGCCATCTCCACTTCTCCCTCTTTCAGGAAAGAGCGGATGACGGAAGAAGAGATGTTGATGCCATCTATCTGGAAGGCTTCGTTCCTGATTACCTCGATGCCCATCTCCTTGCCGTAGCGCACGTAATCTTCGAAAGTCTCCTCGCGGTTATGACCGAAGCGATGATCGTAGCCGATGAAGAGTTTCCTTACGTTGAGATGGTCGTGGAGCACCTGCTGCATAAACTCCCTTGCCGACATCGCAGCCATCGCCTTGTCGAAATGCAGCACCACAGCATTATCCACTTCCGTCTTCGAAAGCAGCAGCAGCTTGGAATCAAGCGTACTCAGCATCTCTGGCTGGTAATCCGCCTGCAATACCTTGCGGGGATGCGCATCGAAGGTGATGACGGTGGATTGCAAGCCATCCATTCGTGCCGTCTCTACGAGATGATGAATCAAGAACTGATGTCCCCGATGCACTCCATCGAAGAAACCAATCGTTGCCACACAAGACTGCAACTGCATGGTATCGTTATAATGTATTGTATTCATAAGGACTGACTTTAACATTCATATCAGAAGAAGAACTCCGATGGATTATCTTCTCTTTGCTATCATTCTCTTAAAAGTTCTCCACAGCTCGCCCGCCCAAAGTACAACGGAGGTTGAGCCGATGATGAGCAGCCACTCGTGGAGCGACAATGGTGTGGTGCGGAACATTTCGCCACCAAAGGTTACGATAATCCACTGACCCACCAATACCAGTACAAGCACCAGAATCATTCCCTTATCCTTCAGGAAATGGCGGAAGGCGGTGTGATGACTCATCAGCGCCTTGGCATTGAAGAGGTTCCAGAACTGAATCATCACGAAGGTGGTGAAGAACATGGTCAGTTCATGCACATCTACTCCACCCTTGCCTCTGCGCTCGCAGTAAACCAGCAGGGCAAACATAACGAGGAAGAAGACGATGCCGCAGAACAGAATGCCGAAACCGATGCTCTTGTTGATGATGAAATCGGATGCCTTGCGTGGTTTATCCTTCATCACCTCGTGAGATGGAGGCAATGAGGCAAGTGCCAAGGCTGCGAAGGTATCCATGATAAGGTTCACCCAGAGAATCTGGGTTACCGTCAACGGCATTTCAGTTCCGATGACAGATCCGCCAAGCACCAGCAGGAGGGCTGCCACGTTTACTACCAACTGGAAGAAGAGGAAACGCTGCAGGTTGCGATAGAGCGAGCGTCCCCACATCACGGCGTTGGCGATAGACTTGAAGGAATCATCGAGCAGGGTCATATCCGAAGCCTCCTTAGCCACGGAAGTTCCCGAACCCAGCGACAAGCCCACGTGAGCATAGTGAAGCGCCGGAGCATCGTTGGTACCATCACCTGTTACAGCAACCACCTCGCCACGCTTCTGGAGCATCGCCACCAGTCGCTGCTTATCGGTAGGACGGGCACGGCTCATCACACGGATATCCTTCGCCCGTTCGTAAGCCTCTTCGTCAGAAAGTGCCTCCCACTGTTCGCCCGTAATCATCTGCTGGTCGAGCGAGGTCAGAGAGCCATCTGCTCCGATATTCTCAGGTTCATCTTCGAAGACACCTATCTGCTTACCTATCTCCAAGGCGGTGGCAGCCGTATCACCCGTAACCACCTTCACCTCGATACCCGCATGGCGGCACTCCTGCACGGCGGCAGGAACATCCGGACGGATAGGATCGGCAATGGCTGCAATGGCCTGCAACTGAAGGTCGTTGGCATCGAGAAGTGCTACCACTTCGGCAGTAGAGGTTCTGGAAGTTCTCATGATAGAAGCTTCTATCTTCTTATAGGCGAACGCCAGGGTTCTCATTGCCTTATGCTGCCACTCATCGAGTTCTTCGGCTGACTGTCTCAGCATTCTATCTTCGATGATGCATTTCTTCATCACGATTTCAGGCGCACCCTTTACGAAGAGATAGGTCTCGCCATCAACTTCTGCCAAGGTTGCCATCATCTTTCTCTCGGTAGAGAAAGGCAACTGCTTGAGCACATTCACCTGCTTGCGGAGTTCTTCATAATCCTTGCCCTGGGCATCGAGCCAGAGCAGGAGAGCCGACTCGGTAGGGTTTCCGATAGGTTTGCCGTCATTCAACTCGGCTGTAGAGTTGAGGGCGATGGCAGTATCGAGCAGCACCTCATCGCCCTGCTTGAGTTCCAGGGCGCTCACCTGCATCTTGTTCTGGGTAAGCGTACCGGTTTTATCGGTACAGATCACGGTAACGGCGCCCATGGTTTCGCAGGCATGAAGCTTGCGCACCAGATTGTTCGACTTCAGCATTCTTCGCATGTTGAGTGCCAGAGAAAGGGTAATCGCCATCGGCAATCCCTCCGGCACCGCCATCACAATCAGGGTAACAGCCATCATGAAGTATTTCAGCACAATTTCTGCCATATAGAAATAATCCTTGCCGCCCCATGCCGGATTGGTGAGGATATCGTGAATCAGAAAAATAAAGAAGGCTGCCACAGATACTACAGAGCCTACCTTGGAAATCATCTTAGCCAACTTGTCGAGCTGCATGTGAAGCGGTGTCTCCACCGAAGTCTGCTCGGTAGATTTCTTCGCCACCTTACCAATCTCGGTAGCATCGCCCACGGCAGTAACCACGAACTCGCCCCTGCCATTCATCACCATGGTAGAACGGAGGATGATGTTGCGAGGATAGGCACCATCGCCACCGCCTTCCAGAGATTTCTCGGTAACGGGTTCGCCCGTAAGGGTAGATTCATTAATCTGCAGGTCGTTGCAGACGATGAGTTCTCCATCGGCAGGCACCTCGTCGCCCACTTCCACGAGCACAACATCTCCCACCACCACATCGTGGCGTGGAATCTCCATTACCTTACCATTGCGGCGCACCTTAACCGGCTGCTCTTCGCTGAGCGCCGTGAGCAGATTAAACTTCTTGGCAGCATCGCGCTCAAAGTAGAAGCCCACGGTAGTAGCAAGGAAAACTGCCACGAAGATACCGATGGTCTCCATGAAATTCTTTTCGATAAAAGCTAGGATGAGGGATACGAAAGCCGCCACAAGAAGTATCTGGATAATCGGGTCGCGATATTTATCCAAATACAGTTTCCATAATGAAGTACGTTGAGGAGGGGTAAGCACGTTCTTGCCATGCTGTTCCCTACTCTGTTTAACTTGTTCATCGGTAAGACCGATTCTTTTATTTTTGTCTATGTCCATTTCTGAATAGAAATTCTTTTTTGTACGATTAATAAGTACATACGCACGTGTGCGCACATAATTTGGTGCAAAGATACGCTATTTTTCTGATTCTAAGAAAATTTTTAAGATTTTATTTGGTTATTTGCCCAAAATCTAGTATCTTTGCACTCGAATTTAATAAAAATTCAACGGACTTGTAGCTCAGTTGGTTAGAGCAACAGACTCATAATCTGGAGGTCCTAGGTTCAAGCCCTAGCTGGTCCACGCTTCTATTACAGCGACTTACGAGCAATCGTAGGCCGCTGTTTTTCTTTTTTCACAAAACGTATCCGACAGAAAAAAAAGAGGCCAACTGGGGCTTTTGCAACCAAGTTGCAGAAACCTTTTCGTAATTTTGCAACCGAAATAGAAAAAGGAACTGAATGTTCCTGGTTATATAGAACTAAAAGTATTGCAAAATTATGGAAGAAATGAAACATTCTCACGAACATCATCATGAATGCCATTGTGAAAATTCTCACGAACATCATCATGAACATCATCATGACTGCTCATGCTCCACAGAAGAACATGAGCACCAGGGGTGCGGTTGCCACCACCATCATCATGAAGAAGGCGGTTTGAAATCCAAACTCTTTCTGATAGGAGCAACCATCATCCTCCTGATTATCGCTGTTTTCATCGAAAAGGAATACAGTCTGGCTACCTGGCAGTTGCTCCTCGTCTATCTCATTCCTTATTTATTAATAGGACACGAGACGCTGGGCGAAGCTGCAGAAGGTATTGCCAAGGGCGATATGTTTAACGAAAACTTTCTGATGGCTATTGCAACCATCGGAGCACTTTGCATCGGATTCTTCCCAGGATCAGATACTGAATTCCCGGAGGCAGTCTTTGTGATGCTCTTCTTTCAGGTGGGCGAACTCTTCGAAGGATATGCGGAAGGAAAGAGTCGCGACAGTATTTCGCATCTGATGAATATCCGACCGGATGTAGCGAATGTTGAAAGAAGCGGAAAAGTAGAGTCGGTTTCGCCGGAAGACGTCAAGATAGGAGAAACTATCGTAATCCGTCCGGGAGAGAAAGTTCCATTGGATGGTATTGTTGTTGAGGGAAGCTCAGCCTTGAATACCATTGCCCTGACAGGTGAGAGTATGCCACGGGATTTGAATGAAGGCGATACTATCATGTCCGGTTGCATCAACCTTTCAGGAGTAGTTCGTGTACGCACCACCAAGAGTTTTGGCGAAAGTACCGTATCCAAGATTATTTCTCTGGTAGAGAGTGCAGACAAGAACAAGTCGAAGAGCGAGGCTTTCATCACCCGTTTCGCCCGAGTCTATACTCCTATCGTTGTTTTCGCAGCCATTGCCCTGGCGGTTATTCCTCCATTCCTGGCAGCAACAGGAATCGTAGGTGAAGGAACCTTTGGCGAGAACTTCCCATTATGGCTCAACCGCGCCTTGATATTTCTGGTAGTTTCCTGTCCTTGCGCCCTGGTCATCAGCGTGCCCCTCACCTTCTTTGGCGGCATCGGCGGAGCATCCCGGAATGGTATTCTCATCAAGGGCAGCAACTATATGGATGCTTTAGCCAAGGTGGGAACCGTTGTGTTCGACAAGACCGGAACTCTGACCCACGGAGAGTTTGCCGTGGCAGCCGTTCATGCAGACAGTTCCTGCCCAGACCATTCATCCCACGATGCAGATAATGTGCATATTGGCGAATATTCTGACAAGGAGAAGATTCTGCTGCATTTGGCGGCTCATGCTGAACATTTCACTACCCACCCTATCGGCGCAGCCCTGCGTACTGCCTTCCCACAAGAAGCAACGGATGGCTGCGAGGTGACCGATGTAGAGGAGATTGCAGGACAGGGTATCCGTGCAAAAGTGAACGGCAAGGTGGTTTGCGTGGGCAACAAGAAGATGATGGAATGCATCGGTGCCCAATGGCACGACTGCAACCAGGTGGGAACCATCATCCACGTCGCCATTGATGGCAAGTATGCAGGACATATTGTGATCAACGACACCCTTAAGGGAGGAAGCGCCCATGCCATCAGAGAGCTGAAAGAACTGGGAGTAGAGAAAACGGTAATGCTGACGGGCGACCGCAGAGAAGTGGGAGAAGATGTAGCCCACAAACTGGGACTGGACGAGTGCCGCGCAGAACTGCTGCCAACCGACAAGGTTTTGCATGTAGAACAACTGCTGAAGACAAAACCGGCAGGCAAGACACTCGCTTATGTAGGCGATGGCATCAACGATGCCCCTGTATTGAAGCGTGCCGATGTGGGCATTGCCATGGGTGGACTGGGTAGCGATGCAGCCATCGAAGCTGCCGATGTAGTACTAATGGATGATGACCCTAGAAAGATTGCCCTTGCCGTAAAGATAGCCAGAAGAACCATTCATATCGCTCACGAGAACGTGATATTTGCCATCGGAATAAAGGTTGCCGTACTGATTCTCGCCACCATTGGTCTCGGCACCATGTGGATGGCTGTCTTTGCCGATGTAGGTGTTACGGTACTGGCTGTATTGAACGCCATGAGAAGTTTGGGTAAAAATCGTCTTTTTTATCGTTAAATACCAAAATAAGTTGTATCTTTGCAACCGAATTTTAATATACAATACTGAATGGTTATGTATAAAAAAGACATTTTGACTATGAATAAGATTATCAAACTCATCTTCGTGCTCTGCTGCTTCTGCGGCATTGCACAGGCTCAGCCTCAACGTCCTAAGCTCGTTGTAGGCATCGTTATCGACCAGATGCGATGGGATTATCTCTATCGCTACTACGCCCGCTACGGCGAAGGCGGATTCAAGAGAATGCTCGGAGAAGGATTCTGCGTAGAAAACTGCAAGATTCCTTACATCCCTTCGGTTACAGCCATCGGCCACTCTTCTATCTGGACCGGTTCCGTTCCTTCCATCCACGGAATTGCAGGAAATAACTTCGTGAAGGATGGAAAGGTAGTGAATTGTACTGCCGACGATACCGTCAACCCTGTAGGTTCTGACAGCAAGGCTGGCAAGATGTCGCCTCGCAATCTGTGGGTAACCACCATCGGCGATGAACTCCGTCTGGCTACCAACAACCGCTCTAAGGTGATTGGTGTAGCCTTGAAAGACAGAGCATCCATCCTCCCTGCAGGCCATCACGCCAATGGCGCTTTCTGGTTTGATGACAAGTCGGGCAAGTTCATCACCAGTACTTTCTATATGGATAAGTTGCCTGAGTGGGTGAACAAGTTCAACAAGCAGAAATTCCCAAACAAGTATCTTTCACAGAAATGGGAGACGCTCTACCCTATCGATTCCTACAAGGAGAGCACCAGCGATGACACCAACTACGAGAATGGAATTGTTGAAGGCGAAAAGGCAGTATTGCCACTCGATCTGCCTACCTTATATAAAAAGCATGGTTATAAGATTCTCCGCAACACCCCATTCGGCTGCAATCTGACTTTCGATATTGCCAAGGCTGCCATCGAGGGCGAGAACCTGGGTAGAAACACAGATACTGACCTGCTGACCATCAGCTGCTCCAGCACCGACTACATCGGACATCAGGTGGGCGTGAACGCCATCGAAACAGAAGATTGCTATCTCAGATTAGATAAGGCATTGGCAGATTTCTTCGCTTATCTCGACCAGACCGTGGGCAAGGGAAACTATCTCACCTTCCTCACCGCCGACCATGGAGGCGTGAACAACGCTACCTTCCTGCAGGATCAACGAATCCCTGCTGGCATCTGGAACAAGAAGGGACTGGTAGATGAATTGAACAAGAATCTGAAGACAAAGTTCAACACCAACAAGGACCTAGTAAAGACCATTATGAACTATCAGGTATTCTTCAACACAGATATCATCGAAGAACTCGGTTTGGATTACGCAGCCATCAAGCAGGCAGTGGTAGATAGATTGAAGAAAGACAAGGATGTGCACTATGCCTTCGACATGGAGAAGACCTCTATCGAGAGCATCCCTGAAGAGCTGAAGTTCCGCGCCATTAACGGTTATAACCGTGAGCGCAGCGGAGGTGTTCAGATTGTACTGAAACCAGGTCACTACGATTATTACAGCAGCAAGGGAACTACCCACGGAGCATGGAATCCATACGATATCCATATTCCTTGCCTGTTTATGGGTTGGGGCATCCAGCATGGCGAGAGTGCCCAGCCTCACTATATGACAGATATTGCCGCTACCGTTTGTGCGATGCTGCATATTCAGGCACCTAACGGCTGCATCGGCACACCGATATTCTAATAAAAAGCAAAAAGCCAGATAATAACAAAGGCTAGGTTCACGATTCCGGGAACCTAGCCTTTATTTTTTATTCAAAAGAAGATGTTCTTCTATTCCGAGAAGAACATCTCTTATTCTTCGTTCATAATCTTCATATATTCCTCGTAAGAAATATATCTGCCACCCATCGATTTGAGATGAGGAGTCTCCAACTGACAATCTATCATCTTGCCACCGTGCTCCTGCAAGTATCTGGCAAGGAAGATGAGGGCAATCTTAGAAGCTGACGGAACCCTGGAGAACATGCTTTCTCCTATAAAAACCTTGCCGATGGTGACACCATAAAGTCCCCCCACCAGTTCATCGGTTTCATTATCCCATACCTCTACGCTCGCCGCAAAGCCCTGCTTATGGAGGGCAGTAAATGCCTGGATGATGTTCTCGCCCAGCCATGCGCCATCTTCCCAATACCGTCCGTTGGTCTTGCTGCATCCCCGTATCACACCATCGAAATCTTCGTTGATTCCTACGCTGTATCGGTTCTTTCTCATCAGGGTACGCATGGAATGACTGATGTGGATTTCATCAGGAAAGATGACGAAACGCTTCATCGGACAGAACCAGAGTATTTCAGGCTGGTCACGGAAACTATACCAGGGAAAAATGCCATTGCTATAAGCCAGCAACAGGCGGTCGATACTCAAATCGCCACCAATCGCAAAGCATCCATCCTCATCGCCATAATGCGGATCGGGAAAGTAAATCTCGTCCGCAGTATCATCTATCTGTAATATCATACGCTTATCTTTTATCAAGAATTTCTTGACTAGACTTTCATTCTAATAATTAATCACCAGTTCCTTTCCGTCAAAGTCGACATGCGCCTTGCCACCCTTCTTGAGTTTGCCGAAGAGCAGCGCCTTCATCAGGATCGGTTTCAGGCGATTACCGATGACACGGTCCATCTCGCGGGCACCATATTCCTTGGTAAAGCCCCATTTCAGCAACTGTCCACGCGCAGCATCGGTTAACGTTACGGTAACTCCCTTTGCTGCCAGTTTCGCATCGAGTTGACGAAGTTTCTTGGCAAGAATCAGCTCTGCCATGTGCTTATCCATATCGTTGAACACCACCATGTCGGAAAGTCGGTTGATAAACTCAGGCTTGAAAGTCTTCTTCACCTGTGCCAGCATCGCATCGCCACGACTTACGTTTCCATTGAAACCTACGCTAGCCCGTGAAGCATATTGCGCTCCGGCATTTGAGGTCATGATGAGAATCACGTTACGGAAATCAGCCTTCTGGCCCTTGTTATCAGTCAGACGGGCATAGTCCATTACCTGGAGCAGGATGTTGTAGATATCGCTATGCGCCTTCTCTATCTCGTCGAGCAGGAGTACACAGTTTGGCGTCTTGCGGATGGCATCGGTCAGAAGTCCTCCATCCTCATAACCCACGTATCCGGCTGGCGAACCGATGAGTTTTGCCACGGTATGCTTCTCGGTATATTCACTCATATCGAAGCGTACCAGTTCGATGCCGAGTTCCTTGGCCAACTGCCGTGCCACCTCGGTTTTTCCTACTCCGGTAGGTCCCACGAAGAGGAGCGAAGCCAATGGTTTGTCATCATCTGTCAATCCCGCCTTTGCCATCATCACAGCCTCAACCACCTTGTCTACAGCCTTGTCCTGACCGTAAATCTTGTCGAGTATGCGCTGGCGGAGCGTAGCCAAAGCATCGTTATTCTCATCTTTCATCGCAGCCGCATCAATCTTGCAGACTTTAATCAGAATCTGCTGGATGATAGACTTGGTAACATAAGAGCGCTGGCGAGATTCTACCGGATGCACCTCCAGATAAGCACCCGCCTCATCCATCAGGTCGATGGCCTTGTCTGGCAGACAACGGTTGCTGATATATTTGGCGCTGGCACGAACGGCATATTCCAGGGCGTCCTTGCGATAGGTTACATTGTGGAACTTATTGTATTTATACTGCAAGCCCTCCAATATTTTGATAGCCTCCTCCTCGGTAGGTTCCTTGATGTCAATCTGCTGGAACCGGCGCACGATGCCCTTGCTCTGAGCCATGTAACGGTTATATTCCTCGTAGGTGGTAGAACCGATGAAACGGATATCACCTGCCTCCAGATATTGCTTCAGCATATTGGATGCATCAGGTCCGCCATCTGAGCCACGACCGGCACCTATCATATTATGAATCTCATCGATGTAGATAATGGTATTGCCTTCCTTCACGGCTCCCTCCATCACCATCTTGATGCGTTTCTCGAAGTCGCCACGATATTGGGCACCGGCAAGCATCTGTCCCATATCCATGCCGTAGATGCGAGCCCCCTTGAGGCGTTCAGGAACCTGGTTTTCGTTGATGAGTTTGGCGAGACCATAGACCAGAGCTGTTTTGCCGACTCCGGCTTCTCCGATGTGGAGCGGATTGTTCTTCTCGGCACGGCAGAGCACCTGGATGGTTCTGTCCAGTTCCTGTTCTCTTCCGATGAGCGGATTGTGCTCTTCTACCTTGTCAGAAATACAGGTAACCAGCTGATGCCAATCCTGTACAACCTGTCTTCTGCCTTCTTCCTCGTCGTCGTCATACTCGTTGGCATAATCGTCATCATCAAAGTCTGCTCCCATGCCCATGCCAGCCTCTCCAGTATCTTCTCCAATAGGATAATAACTGTCAACGCTCGCCAGAAACTCGCCCTGCCGGTCGCCCACATTCTTGCACAGCAGGAAGGCGGCTTCTGAATTCTGCAAGCCAAACATCGCCTGCACAAAATGGGGTACATTCACCAGTTGTCTGTCGGCAGCAGCAGCCAGGGCGCACGCCGTTCCAAACATGGTTTTGAAGAGCGATGACGGCTCTGGCAGATATTTGATGGTTTCAGGCACACGCTCCTGCTTGGCGAGCCATCCCACCAAGTCTTCGTGCATCTTGAGGCTGTCTACGCCTTCTTCCTGCAGCGCCTGACAGAATGCATACTGCCTGAGCAACGCCAGCAGCATGTGCTCAGGCATCACGAACTCGTGATCGAAGAACCGGGCTTGCTTCATGGCATCGTCCATCAGAACACTCATATATCGGGTTAATCCCATACTATCCATTCTATTCTTTCCTTTCTTTTTCTTAGCATATATTGGGGATATTTCCCCGAAATCAACGCCTATTCCGGCATATAAGTGAGTTTAAGCGGAAACTTCTGCGTACGGGCTTTCTCCATCGCTTTCTCCACTTTACTCTTGGCGATGTCATAGCTGTAGGTGCCCACCACGGCTTTCTCTTCGTGATGAACCTTGAGCATGATTGCTTCAGCCTCAGCCTGCGACTTGAAGAAGATAGATTCGAGGATTTCTACCACGAAGTCCATCGGCGTGAAGTCGTCGTTGAACATCATTACCACGTAACGCCCCGGCTCCTTGAACCTGGTTTTCTGGCGTTCACGAATTGCTGTTTGTTCTTGAGCCATATTTTAATTCTTATTTTTTATAAGCATTGGTAATCTCCACAACATAAACATCGTGGAATCCACCCTTGGCACCATACCACTGGAGCAGGTCCTTGTCGAGGAACTTCTCGGCGGTCATACTGTCCTTATAAAGTTTGCGGCATTCCAGGGTGAGTCGTGACTGCTCGAAGGCGATGCTGCCGTTATCAGTTTCTACAGGAATCAGTCCTGTTTCCTTCACCTTATCCAAATCGCGTCCGCTCTTAGAGCCGCAGAAGTTATAAATCTTCCGAGCCTCCTCGCTGTTGCCGAGGAAAGAGAGAGTCATGAATTCATTCTCCTCGATGATGCCGTGGGTGAAACGCTCCGGACGGATAAAGACCACAGCCACCGGCTTGTTCCAAAGCCATCCCAAACAGCCCCAAGAGGCGGTCATCATATTGAAATGATCCTTGTTGCCGGCACATACCAGCATCCACTCCTTACCAATAGTCTCGAAGACGTTGTCATTCAGTTCTTTTACGTTGATCTTTTCCATCTTATCTGTTCCTTTCTTTTTAATTTCTAATTACCATAAAATTGCGACAGCAGTATTCTGATTGCTGAATGCTGCCCATATCAACTGCAAAGATACAAGAATAATCTGAAAAAGCGAATGTTTCTTTAAGAAAATCGCATCACCCTATTGAGGATTATGCCTAATTAATACTTTTTTATGCCACAAGAAGGCTGAATTGAATACGATTTGTGAGGTAGGAAACCGACCTTGATTTACATTAACTTTGTATCGGCAGTTGAAAAAATAATTCACATTTTATTTTGTCAGTTGCCCAAAAGGCAGTACCTTTGCACCCCGAATGCCGAAAGCCGGGAAGGCGGAAGGCTTCGATTTATTATTCATTTATAAACATTTAATTTAATGTACAAAACAATTTTCAACAAGCGCAACAGCTTGAAGTTCAACCGATTCTCTAACAAGAACTACTCACTCTTCGCAGTTTTGGGAAGAGAGGTACTTGTTGGTGCACTCAGCGTTGCTACCCTGAGCCATGCTAAGGCAGCAGGCGTAAGCACAGAGGGAGCCAAGGTTGATTCTACCCTCTACAAGGGCGGAAAGGCTTACGAGCTGGATGCGGTGAGCGTTACCGGATCTCGTGCGCCGATGACTGTAGAGCAGTCACCTAAGATTGTGTCTGTCATTACCCGCGACGATATTCATCGTGCGGCTGCGCAGACTATCAACGATGTATTGAAATTAGCTACCGGCGTGGATGTCCGTCAGCGTGGTGGCTTTGGTGTTCAGACGGATATCTCCATCAATGGTGGAACCTTTGACCAGATTACCATTCTCTTGAATGACGTCAACATTTCCAATCCTCAGACTGGTCACAATGCTTCTGATTTTCCTGTAGCTCTTGCTGACATCGACCACATCGAAGTGCTCGAGGGGGCAGCATCGCGCTTATTCGGAACTTCAGCCTTCAATGGTGCCATCAACATCGTAACCAAGAAGGCTAAGAGTGAGGGGGTATCTGCAAGTGTAGAAGGCGGAAGCTTTGGAAGTTTCGGAGCACAGGGACGTGTGCAGACGGCTTTTGAAACGGGCAAGTGGACCCAGGCTTATTCCGTAAGCGGAGGTTACAAGCGCTCAGATGGCGGCACGGAGAACAGCGACTTCGAGAAGGGACAGGGCTACGGCAATCTCTCTTTCTCTTACGACCAGCGTTTCGATATCAACGCCCAGTTGGGTATCGCTACCCAAAGCTATGGTGCCAATACTTTCTACAGCGCCAAATATAACAACCAATATGAGAAGACAGACCACGGTCTGGCTTCGCTCAATCTGAGTCTGCACAACCAGGAGAAGACCTGGGAGATTGCACCTCAATTCTATTATAACAAATTCAAGGATCACTATCAGCTGATTCGTGGAAAGGCTGGAACTGCAGCAGGCGAGAACTATCACGACCTAGATGTTTATGGTGGTGGACTGAATGCCAACGTGGCTTGGGCATTGGGTAAGACCGCTGTGGGTTTCGACATCAGCAAGGAGTGCATCTACTCTACTGCATTGGGCGAGGAACTCGCAGAGAAAGACTATAAGGATATCTCAGGTTCTGACCGTCAATATACCCGAAAGGGCGAGCGCACCAATACCAACATCATGCTGGAGCACAACTTCATCTTCGGCGGTTTCACCTTGTCGGCTGGTGTCTTGGCTAACAAGAATACAGGTCTTGACAACGACTTCCGTTTCTATCCTGGTGTGGATATGAGTTATCGTCCTAACGACAACTGGAAGTTCTACGCTTCCTGGAACAAGGCTTTGAGAATGCCTACCTACACCGACTTATACATTAGTAATGCGGTGCAACAGGGCGACCTCACCCTGAACCCGGAGAAGAACTCAACCTTCAAGGTGGGAACGCAATATCGCCAGACTGGTTTTGCAGCAACCGTTAGTGGATTCTACGCACACGGCACCAACATGATTGACTGGGTTCAGACATCCGTGACCGAGCTGAATGACAGCAAGTATCACGTGATGAACATCGGAAAGCTCAACAACATGGGCTACAACGTAGATGCTACTATCTACATGAGAGAATTGGTACCAAACAGTTTCATCACTCGCATCAAGCTGGGTTATGCTTACATCTATCAGGATCATAAGACCGAGACAAACATTCTGAAATCACTCTATGCATTGGAGTATCTGAAGCACAAGGCAGTATTCGGGCTGGATCATCAGATATGGAACAAGCTTTCAGCTTCGTGGAGCGTAAGATGGCAGCAGAGAATGAATGGCTATCATCCATATACCAAGGTAGATTGCAAACTGATGTGGGACGAGAAGAAATACAATATCTTCGTGAAAGCCGACAACATCACTTGCCACCGCTATTACGACCTCACAGCCGTTAAGCAGCCAGGTTTGTGGATTATGGCAGGAGCCAGCGTAAATCTTGGCCGATAATATAATCAGCCAATAATCATCCCAAAAGATGATAAATATCCGAAACACGATTCGGATATCAAATAAAAAAACGAGCCTTGATGGAGGTTTCTTCCTTCCGTCAAGGCTCGTTTCCTTTTATTCCGGCTATTTCCTTTTATTTCAGTTATTCCGGTTTCTGATATTTTCCGTTCACTTTTATCGGTTCGAGATGGATTCCCACATGGGTATCTGCACCGAAGTGCTGCTTCAGTTTTATTTCTATATGAGTAGCATGCTCATGCGCCTCATAAAGCGAAAGAGAACCCGGCATACGGACGTGCATTTCTATCGCAATCTTGTTTCCGATGCGACGGGTACGCAGGTTATGAATCTCTCCCACTCCCTCTTCTTCATTTGCAATCTTCAGGATTTCATCTTCCTCAGTTTCTGGAAGACTGGCATCCGTCAGTTCTTTCACAGACTGCATCACCAGTCCCCAGGCGGCCTTGATGATGAAGGCACTCACGATGATGGCAGCCAGCGGATCGAGCACGGCCCACTTTTCTCCCAGGATAATGGCGCCGCCTATACCGAACATCGTTCCGATACTCGATAAAGCATCGCTGCGATGATGCCAGGCATTCGCCACTACAGCCTCGGAATGATATTTCTTTCCGGCTTTTACCGTAAACTGATAAGCCCACTCCTTCATCACGACACTTACGATGGCAGCAATCAAGGCTACAATGCCCGGCTGCTGCAATGTCTCGCCGCAGATGGCACGATAGGTCTTGGTAACACCAGAATAACAGATCATCACACCCACCACGAAGAGCGAAATGCCGATGATGGCTGTGGCAAGCGTCTCGTATTTGCCATGACCATAATCATGGTCCTTATCCATCGGCTTATTGCCCAGTTTAACGAATACCAGTACCACCACATCGGTAGCGAAATCGGTGAGCGAGTGGATGGCATCCGCTATCATGGCTGCAGAATGTCCGAGAATACCTGCAGCAAACTTCAGTACGAGCAGCACCACATTGATGATGCTTCCCGCTATCGTCACCTTATATACTTCCTTTACTCTATCCGCATCAGCGGAATGATTCTTTTTCGTTTCTGCGGGCATCTCTTGCTCGTTATTTATTCTCTCATTCTTGTCCATACTATAAAATATAACAGAAGTCCTTTGCTTCCTTAATAATGTTTTTGTATAACCAAATTCCTGTCTTTCATGAATTGAGCGGCAAAAGTACATCTTTTTTCTGAAATCGGATAAAAAGAGAGATTAAAAAAGTATAACGAATAGGGAATAATGTGATAGCGAAGAGAGAAAAGCATGGAATTTTGTGATAAAGTTGTATCTTTTTCTTGAAAACAGAGAAAAGAATAAGAAGAAAAACTATGGAATTCGACAAATCACCGAACTTAAAATATCAAGCCGTAACCGTTAATTCTGCGAAAGAAAATTGCGGAAATCCGCAAAAATTCTACATAGAATACTCATTGGCGGAATTAAAATTCGCCTAAAAATTAGTATCTTTTATGGAGAAAAAGTTGTGCATCTCGCTGATTTTT